>Ga0228710_1000313_pt1 | contig 55689 bp, 30 predicted proteins | sample MedpolnodulmetaG_FD_177995 | JGI IMG/M metagenome (GOLD analysis project Ga0228710, IMG submission 177995) | Root nodule microbial communities from Medicago polymorpha collected in Santa Monica, California, United States - pink nodules | ecosystem: Host-associated > Plants > Roots > Nodule... | reverse complement strand
TTTTTTTTTTGGACGGTACATGTTTCTTTCTTCTTGATGATCATAATCTCTACGTTGTTGCATTTATTTATTTCAGAAAATGTGGAAAAGCTTATCATCCTGACTGTGTTGGAAAGGATGATTCCTTTTTTGATACTGTAGAATCTTGGGTTTGTGGTAAGCCTTTTCATCTTTTGGATTTATTATTAATATTTTATTTACTTACCAGTTCCATGCAAACTTGAAACACAACATTACATTTTTTAACATTATGATGCTAATTTGTCACATGTTTTTTATGTTTTTTAATTTTTCTCTCTCTATATTATGTATCTGATATATGAAATTACTATTTATGAGGTTAACTGGTAGAGATCAAAAGTAACGTTTTGCATGCATTTGTATTTTCAGGTAGGCATTGTTGCTACAACTGCAGTAAAGGCTCTAAGTTTTGTTGCCTTGGTTGTCCAAATGCTGTATGCAAAAAGTGTGTTTCTACTTCGGAATTTACACTAGTTAGAGGTGTTCAAGGACTGTGCTGTGACTGCTTAGAGATAGTAAATATTATAGAACTAAAGTTGGACCATGATTCTGAGGGGGTAGGTGTGATAATATTAACTTGGACTTTAGAATATTTAGTTCTAATTGATGTTTAATCCATAATTGTTTTAGGACTTGTTAAAATACCCTTTGTGCACTTTCAACATTTTTTTTATTCAAGATCATAAAAATAATTTTTTGTTGCTTTTATATATTTTTGAAGCGAATATGTTAGTTTTTCCTCCTTTTTTTTAAAACTCATTCTATGTATACATCACTTAGCTTACCACCCGAGCTACCTACATAGGACACCTAGTATTTACATATTGATTTCGAAACATGTACTTTTCAGTAATTTCATCTGATAACCGTGTTCATGTAAATATGCAATTTTATCCGAATATTTTGGATTCTAGATGGTGAAAGTGTAGACTATTTTTAAAACCAAAGAAGTGTTTGTTCATATCTTTCTGCTACAATTAGAACCAAATTTGTCAAGTTCATCTGTTTTTTTGGGCTGAAACAACTAAACTGATATAATAAAATTGGTATTCGTTGTACTAGTAAGTGTCATATTAGACCTACAAAACTGGCTTGTAAGGTTGGAATTCCACTTATAAACACATTTTATGGTCACATCTCATCCAATGAGGGGACTTAATACGATATTCAACTTATATTTAAGGAGATGTATGTGATCTCTATGTTAACCTATGAAATTTGTCCGTTCTACGCAGAACAAAATAACCTTGGATGACAGAGAAACATACGAGTGTCTATTCAAGGAATACTGGGGAATTGTTAAGGAAAGAGAAGGGCTAACTGACGACGATGTCTCAGCTGCACTGCCCAACTATCGAAAGGGTAAAGATCTCGAGCTTCATACAATTCACAGTGAAGGTGAAGAAGAAGAGAAACAAAATGATACCAACAGTATTGAAGAATATACGGGTATGCATAAGCCGAAGAAACAGAATCGGTATAGTTCAATGGAATTCGTCGGATGGGCGTCAAGGCCTCTATCTAGCTTCCTTGCATCCATAGGGAGATACAAAACCGAACCAATGATGCGATGGGGAATAAAATCTCTCATAGTTGAATACATTAAGGAGAAAAATCTTTACGATCCCAAAGACAAGAGGAGATTCCTCCCTGATGACAAGTTGTTTCCAATGTTTAAAAAGAAAGTTGTGTTGAAGTCTCAGATATATTCTCTACTTGAGTTTCACATTGCGAAAAATTCAGATAATTCATCTGGAAAGGAAAATCACGATGAAAAAAAAATTTGTTCGACTGGCAAGGATATCGATGATCAGACATGTCTGGAAAGCCGATTGTCCAACTTAATAGGAAAACCTCTGTTGAAAAAAGGTGATATATGTATAAAACCTGGATGTTTTGCATCGATTAATTCTGATAATATCAAGCTTATCTACCTAAAACGAAGCTTGCTGTTCGAGTTATCGAAACAGCCTGAAAGCTTTGTGAGAAACGTGGTTGGAACTTTTGTGAGAGCCAGAGTAGACTCCAATGATCATAAGCTAAGGAATTCCTATCACCTTGTGAGGGTCATAGGTATAATAAATTGTCTATAGATCTTGCTAGCTTTTTAAAGCTACTTTATATTTCTCAATATTTGGTTCTATGTATGTACTTTAAATGATTGATCATTTCTCTTGTTTAACTTTTAGGTGTTGAACATGATGAAATGTCTAATGGAATACTCTTGCAAGTTTCCTTCATGCCTAAAGCTATTTCCATCTCTGAGCTCTCCGATGAAGATTTCACAGAGGTACATGTAAATAATTTGCAGTGAAAATATCATTATCCTGGAATACATATTAATTGTGTTGTTTTACTCACAGCAAGATTGTGAGGATTTACGGCAAAAAGTGAAAACTGGATTGCTCCCAAAATTAACTGTTGTAAGTTGTATGATACATGCAGTGAATTTCTTTTTTCTCAAATATATAGCGGATGATTTTAACTTCTTTTTTCCCTGCTGGCATTGGAAGGAGGATCTTCAAGAGAAGGCTACAAGTCTTCACGAGGATATAACGAAACATGTATTCATTCTTGACTCTATGCATGTTAATATCTATCTTATTTTTTCCACCGATGTTCAAATTTTTCTGCTCTATAACAAGTTTAGGTTAGATGTATGTTTTGGATTCTAGCAATTGAATACTCAGATTACATAAAGCCATTTTCTGTAGCCAATCCTTTTATTAGAATAACAATTATAGTCAATCACAATTCTCTAGTGAGTAAAACAAAATAGCCTTAGACATATAATAAAATTCATTACTTAGCTTTATTTCAGTTGAACACAAGCTCTATCTTCAGAAATCTTACATGCGATACACATTCGTGTTCTTACATGTAATCTGTGATTATTTTTGGTTCTGTGATTACCACTTTATGAATTTGTTAATCTATCTCATTTTCTGATATTTCCTTGCTTTATGAATATGTTCCTGCTAGTGGATTGCGATGCGCCTAGTCTACTTGCAGATTCAAATCGAGCGTGTAAACAAAGAATATCCTTCTTGTATCATATAGAAATGATAAAATGATTTCTTAGTATCATATGACTTTAGCATTGTAGACATTTCCCGCAACAAATTATGTCTTTGTCCGCGACCCATACATGTGCATAGTAAAACGTACATGAATCTGGTTCACGTTTAGATTAAATACACTTTTTTTTTCTTCTTAAGTCTGGACTAGTATACTATAGTGCCTCCTTGACTGTTTGTGTTGTACAAAAATTGCATTACTAAATGAAAGGGAAGAGCTTGAGCAACCACAGAAACTAGAACAATTGTTAAGGCGTGTACCATCAGTTTCCCCCGAGCTTATGGAGGTAATGCATAATGATTCTGATGAAGAAAGTGGGGAAACAGATAGCCAGGACTATGACTCGGATGAGGTAAGTGTATTTAATTGAAGATGGTATAGATTGTAGAACAAAATTTGGACCATGACTTGGATGAGATTTAGGGTTTAGTGTATTTACTTGGATTGTAGAATATTTACCAAATTTATTCTTAGATAATGTTAAATCCATAATTGTTTTATGACTTGTTTTATACTCTTGCTGAACTTGAAAACATTTTTTTTTTACTTCAATGGAGCATATAAACAATTGATTTTTTTTCTTCACTTGATTGGTATTTACATGTTTAAAATCAATTGATTTTGAAACATGTACTTTTCAATAATTTTATCTTAAAATCATGCCCATGCAGATATGCAATTTTATCCAAACACCATATGTCATTTTGAATAATCACTTGTCCTTTATCGTCTTTTGTTAACCAATAAACTTTGTACGTTCTTTGCAGAACAAAATAAGCTTGGATGGCAAAGAAACACATGAATGTCTATTCAAGGAATTTGAGGAAAATGTTGAGGTGAGAAAAGGACTAACTGAAGACGATGTCTCTGCTGCATTTCCCAACAAAATAAAGGGTAAAATTTTTGAGCGTCATACAAGTCGCAGCGAAGGCGAAGAAGAAAAACAAAATGACTCCAATAGAAATGAAGGCTATTCAGGTATGCATAAGCCGAACAAACGGAAGCGGTGCAGTTCAGGGGAATTCGTTGGATGGGCATCAGGACCTCTCTCTAGCTTCCTGGCATCCATAGGGAGATATGAAGCCGAACCAATGATGCGAAGGGATGTAAAATCTCTCATATTTGAATACATTGAGGAGAAAAATCTTTATCATCACAAAGACAAGAAAAAATTCTTCCCTGATGACAAGTTGTTTCCAATCTTCAAAAAGAAAGTCATGTCAAAGTACAAGATATATCCCCTACTCAAGTTTCACATTGCGGAAAGATCGGTTGATTCGGATGGAAAGGAAAATCACAACCAAAACAAAAATTGTTCGACAGACAACAAGCATATCGATGATGAAACATGTATGGAAAGAAGATTGTCAAGCTTAATAGAAAAACCTCTGTTGAAAAAAGGTGATACGTGTATAAAACCTGGATGTTTAGCATTGATTAATGCCAAGAATATCAAGCTTATCTACCTAAAGCGAAGCTTGGTGTTCGAGTTATCCAAACAGCCTGAAAGCTTTGCGAGTAAGGTGGTTGGAACTTTTGTTAGAGTCAGAGTAGATTCCAATGATCATAAGCTAAGGAATTCATATCATGTTGTGAGAGTCATAGGTATAATAAATTGCATAAAGATCTTGCTTTCTTTTTTAACCTACTTTATATTTCTCAATATGTAGTTCTATGTGTGCACATTAAATGATTGATCATTTCTCTTGTTTATCTCTTAGGTGTTGAACATGATGAAATGTCTAATGGAATACTCTTGCAAGTTTCCTTCATGCCTAAAGCTATTTCCATTTCTGAGCTCTCTGATGATGATTTCACAGAGGTACATCTAAATAATTTGCAGTGAAACTATTATTTTCCTGGAATACATATTAATTGTCTTGTTTTACTGACAGCAAGAATGCGAGGATTTGCGGCAAAAAGTGAACACTGGCCTGCTTCCAAAAATAACTGTTGTAAGTTGTATGATACATGAAGAAAAAATGTTTTAGCTTTCGAAGGACGATTATCTGAAACAGTAATTGAAAATAGTGAAAATTAGTGTGATCCAAAATAACATTTTTAATACTTATTGTTGATTCTTGTAGCGGTTTGACAGGAAAACCATGTCATTGTTTTAAGTTGTCATTCAGTGACTATCGCGACACGGTGAATTGTTTTTTTTTTCCTTCTTAAATATATAGCGGAAAATTTGAACTACTTTGTTTTCCCTATTGGCATTGGCAGGTGGATCTTCAAGAGAAGGCTGCAAGTCTTCACGAGGATATAACAAAACATGTATTCATTCTTCACTCTTTACTTGTTCATATCTATCTATTTTTCCACTATTGTTCAACAGCTTCTTATTTATAACTGGCTGTGATTTATTTTTGTGGATTCTAGCAATCGAATAGGAATACTCAGGTTTCATAAAGCCACATACTTTAGCAATTCTGTACTAATTTTGGTATCAATGTTTGTTACTCTTGGCATTTGCAATTCCATCTTATTTTCTGACATATTATGTGACTTATGAATGCCTTCCTGCTAGTGGATTGCGAAGCGCCTAGTCTATTTGCAAATTCAAATCGAGCGTGCAAGTCTCAGAGGACGAAATAAAGAATATCCTTCTTGTGTCATATAGAAATCATTATATGAATTAATAGTATCATATATATGACTATAGTGCTTTAGAAGAATAATGATATATAGACTATACTATAGTGCCTCCTTGACCATTTGTGCAGTACAAAAATTGCATTACTAGATGAAAGGGAAGAGCTTGAACGACCACAGAAACAAGAACAACTGTTAAGGTGTGTGCCATCGGTTTGTCCCGAGCATGTGGAGGTAAAATATGATGATTCTGATGAAGACCGTGGTGAAACCGATAACTAGGAGCCTAGTATAGAAGACTACTCTTCTTGCTTTGATAGTGTAAATAGTTTTTCCTCTGTTGGAAGCCAAAACCATATCCACTAACAAGTGATGATGAAACTGTGTACTTTGCAGTGGTTTGTTTAGACTTGGTTTACATTTTGGAATCGTCAAGGCCATTAGATAAAATATTTTCTTTTTATTTCTTGTTTTTATCATATATTGTTATAAATAATCACTTCTTTTTTTAAAAAAAATATTTGTTTTTAAATGTTTATCACTAAATATAGAAAAAATACTTTCACAAACAAAAGAGCAACCGTTTTATGTTGTAGCTTAGTTAAAGATACATTCGTGCAAATTAGTACTAATCAAGTGCAAATTTTTTCCTGATTTATGTGAATGCTTTTGAGTTGTGCAGTTTTGGTCTAAGTTCAATGTTTTAGAAATTGGGATATGCATAAGTTGGCTAGTAGTTCATTAATCAATCAATTATCGTTTATAACTTTTGAAGGCATCATCATCAGAGAAAAGCATATGCATATAAAAGTCAACCTTTGTTATGGTGGTTTGACCTATGATGCACAAATAGATACGAAGACATAATCCGTATCTACTAGCTAGTAGCATTGCATTTGCCTATCCAAAACAAAAACAAAAACAAAAATGGATTGCATTGCAAGTATCACTTTCATTTGTATGACATATATGCTGACACACCCTAAAACGTGGCTACTTGAGATTGGGTGAGATTGAGGGAAAACATGAACTAAATATGAATTTTTATATTTTTTGTGGTTAAAAATTCATATTTCCTTCATGTTGTGTTAATAAAACAAATTTCTACATAATTTCATTAAAAAATAAAAAGGCTATACATGAGTTGACTTAAAAAAAAGAACCAAAAGTGGTGGTTGAAAATTTTATTTACAGAGACCAAAAACATATTTAACCTTTAATTTATTCCATTATCATTATATTTTTAAATATACCTTCAAGTATAAATACAAATAAACGAATCTCTTAATATTTTACACTAACGAGATCAAAGATGTCTCTAATTTTTTTTGTTCTTTAAAAAATGACATGTAAGGATGGAAATGAAGCTCTTAGTTCAAATGCAATTAATTTACAACATTGTTATTTGAACATTCTTTTATGAGAATTTTTGTTATTTAAACGATTGATGCAGATGACATGTGTGGTTAATGCATTTTAATAAATGATTAATAAAAATAAAATCAAGATTTGAGTAATCCTTAACTAAACTTTACTAAACACAAACCTAAATATTATTAACAAAACTGAAACATTGAGATTTTTCTTTCTTTTCTCCACTAAAATCCATCACTTAGAACATAACTTCTAACTTCGAAGTTGATGATGGTGGCAAGGATCAGAAGTTTCACATTTAATTCACAAACAAATGTTTTTGAGAGAAAATGAGTGTTGAGTAATATTTAATGAGAAGATCTATATACCTAACGTTTTGAGATTTTTAATATAGAGGTAGTGTCAAGTTTTTTTATTAGATAGTTTAATGTAATGACAACTCCAACTTTTTTAATGTCCTAACAATGGTATTAAAGTTGTTGGTTACTAAAAACATTGACTCTTTGGTGAATGTCTTCATTAAAATAGTGGCATTCTGCTTGAGGTGGAGTATACTAAATGAATGAATGAATGAACACTTAAAAGATTGATTGTTGAAACAATGTGTGAATTACAAGTCCGACGCTGAACAAAACGAAACGAGTGTTGATCAATATGACAAATCTCCCAAACTCTTCTCATGTACCATAAAGTATGTATATTGTATAATCCATGGGTCAGCGGAAAACCATTAAAGAATGAACAACATTCTAGCATTTGACGAGGATAAATGTAATGGAAAGAGGCGGCAAGAACAGTGTAGTAATTGAGACATGAATCAATCCATTTTTCTTCCATGGCGCATACTTCTTTTGACTCTTTATACACAAATTATGATTACTTTATGTTTTGAAGAGAAGCAACCTAGAAGGTCAGTTGTGAAGTTGAAGTCCACAAAGCAATGGTAGTACTTTTGTGACAAAACGTTTTAAAGTAATTATTCTTGCATTAAAAATTATAGGAGCAGTATCTTAAGGTGGGCCATTTCCACATTATATGAATCTTATGATCACCATTATGTTAAATTTTCAACTGTGTCTGTGCGTGCGTGCTTTCGACTTGTAAAAAAGGAATAATTTAAATTTTGACATTTTTAACCTAAAATAACTTACATTATTGAATGATAAACAAATTACAATTAATATACGTGTGACTTTAAAAGTAGTTATAATTAAGGTCGAAATATTGCTAATAATGTAATGATTATGATTGATTAACACAATTTTACGGTGAAAAAAAAAATTACATCGATGATGTATATGTATTAAATCCGATAAAGAATTGAAAACCCCACAAAAATAAAAAAGTATCATTGTCTCAAAATGTTTTTGTTTTGATATGAAACCGTACTGTTTATTGGACCACATGATCTATATATATTCACCACTATAGTAACTAATAAAGAAGCAGAAACTACATGGAAAGAGCTTGAGCCACCAAATCTGTACATAGAGAATTAAGTAGAAACACATCATTGTGTAGTGGCAACTATGGCAAAAAACCCTTGTTGTGAGAGGATGGGAATGAGGAAAGGACCATGGAGTGCTGAAGAAGATCAAATATTGATTTCTCATATTCAAACATATGGTCATGGAAATTGGCGTGCTCTTCCTAAACAAGCTGGTGAGCACAAATTAACACTCCTTAAATTATATGACATGTTGTCTGGGTTTGTTAATGTATGATAGATTATATGATATGATTGTTTAGGTTTGTTAAGGTGCGGTAAGAGTTGTAGACTTCGTTGGATAAATTACTTGAGACCAGATATCAAACGAGGAAAATTTAGTAAAGAAGAAGAAGATTCAATCCTAAAGCTACATGAAGTTCTCGGAAATAAGTGAGTATATGTTATAGACTTTATTATCTTTTAAAGTTCCGCACTTGTTTTTAGCATATATTTTTTGCATTAACGGTGAGTTTGACAAAATTATAGTAGCTGATATCGTTGAAATTTCAAAGTGATATATATTTTTTAAATCACAATAACACACTGAATAATTATGCAAAAGATATCATATCAAAGTATGAGTTTAGGCTTCTAAATGGTATTTTATACCAAAGTATTTAGTGATTATTGTCTTGAGCCTATTAACAAGTTATAGAGATATATAAGTTCTAGCATACAATTTTCCAAAAAGATATCATATCTTCTACATCTTTTTTTTGGGACTAAAATCATATATCTACATGTAGCATACATTACATTAAAATGTGATTGATCAATTTAGTCCTCTAATTAATACAAGATGAAAATTAATTTACTAGTGATCCTTTATGCTCAGATGGTCTGCAATTGCAGCAAGATTACCAGGACGAACGGATAATGAAGTGAAGAACTTTTGGCATACACATTTGAAGAAAAAGGTGCAAAAAAGTGAAGTGTACAATGTCAATACCTCTTATTCCTATACTTTGGATGAGGCACAAGCAAGTGATGGTTATAGTGTCGGTGAAAAAATAGTTATTTCCAATTATGGTTTAGTCTCAAGCAAGGATCCAAACACTGTAGAGTCAGGATTTTACAATGCAATCTCTTGTGATACTTTAGGAGAAAATATGAGCAATCATGGTTCAAGTCAGATTAGTGAAGAAATGGAATTTTGGTACGATGTATTCATTAAATCAGGTCAACCATCATGAGGAAGTGGAAATTTAGGAGATTTCTATTTCTATTTTTATAAGTTAATTATTCTTGATTTCAGGTTTGTGTGTAAAAATTGAGATCCATTTTGGTGGTGCAAATTGGCATAATAAAAGATAAAGGTGAATCAGTCAGTAATATTTCGGTCAATTTATTAAGGATGAAATTTTGTAGTCAATTTATAGGGTCAGATCAAGGGTAAAACTACTAAAACTCTCATTTTAAGCCTAGCAAATACCAACAAAAATATAATTTTTATTAGATTTTACAAGAAAAAAAACCTCGTATATTCAATTTTGTTTTAGGCCTCATTTACTATTAAAAATTATTGGGTTGACACTATCAATTTATTAATGTAAAGTATTAAATGAACTCATAAAAAAACACAATATTGATATATTAAGGTGCTTATTGATATATGGATAATTGTCGAAATTGTTTTTTCTTGAGAATAATGCTTGTAAATCTATGTTTAGAAAAATTATCATTATATGAATAATTTTTCTCTTCATTTTAAGTCTTCGTTACAAATATTTGAAAATATGATATTAGATGGTAGTTTTGTAGTTAAAAGTTAAAAATATTAAAATAAAAAATGTTTTCTAGAATCATCTATGGTTCTATGCCCTTCCATTCTCACAGTCACATTTTTTTGGTTATAATGATGCCAAGGGAAACAGAACAGACGATGAAAAAATCAAAGGAAAGAAACAAAAGCTTAAGCTAGCTAGAGGATAAATGGACCCGCATGCCATCATTCAAAAGAAAGCTTCTAGTATTATTTTTTTTATAAAATTTGAAATGACTGATTAATTTGTAGATAATCAATCTTGCGGTCTACTACCGGAAAGCTCAATTGAAGACAGAGCAAACACCTTATAGACAAACCCAACATATAAATTGCTAGCATTGAAATGATTCGAACTTGAGATTTTAAGAGATCACACTCTCATGTTTCAAGCCTACATCAGTATAGAGTTTTTCAATCAAGTCTAAATAAAAGTTCAGTTTTGATTCTCGTTTCTTCTTCTCTGGATCACAAGGATTATCATACTTGGGGCGAGTGCACATCATGTTAATTTCAAAAACAAGGACAAATCTATAGCTGAAAATCTTCCCTAGCCTTTAGTTTCTTATCCTATATACGCTCCATAGATTCGATACAATATCATGGTTTTAGCGTGGACTTGTCGTTCTATCCCATAAATTTTAATCGATGACATATTTTTTTTTTAAAATTATGTATTAAAAAATGTATTGTCAGTGCACTAATCCTTTTTTTTTTTGTACATGCGCTCTGATCCATTTAGTTTGTAATATAATTTTTTGAGCAAAACTTTATAATATAGTTTCTATTATAATATATTTTGAAAACTATGAATAAAAAATATAATATATTTTGAATAACTTCATAGTTTAAAAAAAAAAAGAAGATATATATAGCATAGAATATAAATTTGAGGGATAAAAGTCATTGCAAAAAACGGACACAGAAAATAATTGTTGCAAATACTAATAAAATAAAAAATAGAAAACAAAGCTGAAATAATAATCTTTTATTTAGATTTATATAAAAACGTTCACGATGGGACTCGAACCCACAATCTCCCGCTCCGGAGGCGAGCGCCTTATCCATTAGGCCACGCGAACAACTGTTGACTTATTTTCGTCCTTTTCATATTTATCCTCTACTCATCAATTTCCACAGTTTTAGAGTTTGGAAAGGTGCTGCAGTCAGTTTAGTTATTTTTTTGGTAGATAAGTGAAGGAGCCGTCTATGTTTATAGATAATTTAGTCATTTTTCTTTTGAATCCAATATTAGTCATTGATGGTCAAAGACGAAACATGTCATTTTCTCTTTTAATTATCATATGTGGTGGTTCAATTCTATTTTGTGTTGGAAGGAGCAATGTAATTTCAATTTTTTAGTTTTTTGGTGACTTTTTTTTCCTTCTATTTGTTGTAACTGTTACTTTTCGTTTGCTCTTCTCTAGCACTCATTGTTCGGAGAAGGTAAAGTCGATTGTTTAATTTAATTTAATTTTAGCATTTTCAAGAAAAAATCTATTTATTTACTATTTATAATTTAAGGGAACAATCTGACAATGTAGTCAATTTATAAGGCAATACCCATATACCATGAAGTCTTATTGAATGTTTATTTATTGAAAAATATAAATTTTTACGTTAGATTTCGATTTAAAATTAATTTATAGTATATGTATGATTTTAAAGTCTAAATTAATTTTATTAAAAATAATTAATATAAAGGGCAAATAAATACTTGTTTAAAATTTTGAGAGTTAACGAAGAAGAATAAAGTGTTGGAGTGGGAAATTGCAGTTGCGTTCTAAAGAAGAAGATAGATAGATAGATAGATAGATAGAAGAAGTTAAACCTAAGTGTTAGAATTGAATTGAATTGAATTGAATTGAATGGCTTTGACAATCTCAAACATACTTCACTGGCACTGCCCTAAATTCAAAAACAACAATAATTCCATCAACCATTTCCGTTCCCAATTTTCAACCTCTATCAGGTAACTCCTTAACTGCAATTCGTTTTTTCTTCTTCTTCTAAAAAAACCCTGCTTTCTTACTGGGTTTTATTCAATTTTCAGGTTTCCCAAGAAAACATCATGGATTAACCCAATAATCATCTCTGCTTCTTCTGCATCTGCTGCAGGAAGCACTAATCCTAACGGTGACTTCAATCCTTATGAGGTAGCTACTCAGTATTCATTTTCTTATCATATCAAATTCAATTCCTTATTATTCTATCATATTACATTGTCTTATTATTATTATTATTATTATTATTATTGTTGTTGTTGTATAGATTTTAGGTGTAAGCCCTATTGAGAAATTTGACACGATCAAAGCAGCATATACTAAGAAAAAGAAAGAGGCTGAGATTAAGGGTGATGAACAAACTGCTTCCAGAGTATGTTAACTAACTAACTAACTCTTCTCTATTTTTCTTGCAAAAAAAAAAAGATTTAGGTAACTGCCAATGTTATTTTTTATTTTACATACAAACTATCAATTTAATCCCTAGTCTCTTAACATCTTAATAGCAAGGACTAGATTGATGGATTTTATTTACCTTAGAGACTACTTATTATATTTACATAGTTTAGGGACTAAATTGATGGTTTATTTATTCTTATTGTATGAGATGTGTAACTTGGTGAGAGATGAATATTATTACCATCATGTAGAAGAGACAAAAACAAAACCGCAAAGGGTAGAATTACAAATTATTTTTCGCTCGATGAATATTATCCTCTATTTTGAATTGCATACTCTCTAGACCAAATTAAGCTACTTTCTACAAATGTGTCCCATAATGCTTTTAATTATTTCGTTTTTTATGAGGTTGCTAGTAATCCATATTGTTATATGTTTTTCCTAAATTTAATGTACTAACACATGCGATCTTGTGTATTGTGAATGTATGATCCAGCTTGAAAAGGCATATGACAAAGTTATGATGGCTCAATTGAGTAATCGGAAAAAGGGTGTGACTTTTGGATCTTTTAAGGTAAAGTAGGGGAGTCTTTCTTTTTCATGAGCATTTGAAATTGCACACAAAACATGATGACATGAGGGCACAAAGATGCTTATTGTTTAGTTTGTTTTGGAGTTTGAAGCTGCTTTGTTAATTTACTTCTGTATGTATTTGATTTGATGTATTTTACATTCATTCGACTTCCTTTGATGAAGCAGAAATAATTTTTACAGAACGTCTCTTTTGACTTCTTTTTTTTCCAGCTCAAAATGAATGTAAGCTGCCTATAAATTATGCATACGAAGAATTCGGACGAATTAATGTCTTATGATCTTGAATCCTTAACAGTTAACACTTTTCATTACGACGAAATAACTTCCAAGATTATGATTTATCATTATTTTTAGTCATAGAATTGTTGTTACACACACAGTCTAGCTACATAGCATTTTTTGCGCCAAATTAATTCACCCACATCATCTATGCTATATTGTGTCCTCTTCCTATATCCCCCCAATATTTCACCCTAACATTTTGTTTATTTGCTTCTCAAAACTTTATCATAATTTCTAAACTGAATGCAGGTTTCAAAGGACATAAAGTATGCCGACAAGCAGCCAATTATACCTTGGGGACCAAGGTTTGTTATTGCTTGTCATAGTTCATGACATATTAGTTTTGTTGCTGTATATTGTTCTACGTTGCTGCAGTGTGCTTGGGAATTGTCTCCATGTTATTCCCCCTTTCCAAAAGTCCACTAACTTTATGGTTGAATTGTGTTAATTAGGATGTCTTTTATACTTGATGCGATCCAATTACTCTTTTATTACTGCTTAGAGAAGATCACAGTATCTCTCCCTTATGAAATAGACATGCCATGAATAATTTGTATTTAGGTTAATTTATTTCCGCCTACAGTGTCATTCTATTATCAGCCACTTGGGTTGGATTTTTTGACATTACTTGTACTTCAATGCAATTTCAGGTTTGCTAAATCAAGTGAAAATGATGTGCGCATCAACTTGGCAATATCTGCTGTTTTTGTGAGTAGTAAATGAATGGTTGATTTTATTTAATTATTTTGGAATATACCAATGCTCAGAATTGTCTTTCTGCAGACAGCTTGGATTGCAGTCACTCAAAGTGCTGAATATAAACCTTTGCAGTTTTTAGCCTTTGCTTTCGTTTATAGGCTTTTTGAGAAGTTAAAATCCTTTGAATCTCCAAAAAGCTCCACAATTAATGTGAGTTTCATACTCTATGACGGCCTATTCAATAAAATCTTTGAATTTTCTGCTTTTTAACCATGTTGAATTATCAATAGAATAGTGTAGTTCATTAATCATGATAATGGTTGCTACAGGAAGATGGTGAAGATCCAGGAGAAGGACTGCGCATGGGAAAGAGACTGCTCCGGTCACTGGCCTTGGTTTTTGGATGTATAGCTGTTTCATCCTTGGTATGATGATTCATCTGATCTTTTGGTGTGATTCAAGGATCACTTCTTTGATATCCCAGTTTATGGGCCTCTGTAATCTACAATAATTAACAAGGAAGCTAGTATAGTGTGTGTATGTGTGTGTGATTGTCTTTTTAAACAAAAAAAAAGGTGGATCGGTTCGACAGTTCATCTTGCTTTCACGTTTTACTTTAGTTGAAACCAAATTATTTTTCATCGTGATGTTCCGAAAAGATGCATTTGGATAATTTTCTTTTAATCTTTTTGGAACTATTATCCGAAGACAATTTTTAAAGAAGAAATTTGTGGTGGCTGATTTACAGAAATTAGACTTTTGTACTGTGCTGGACATCCACTGGGATTGTAGGATCAAACTTGGCAAGTTATTGCTTTTGGGAGAGACTGGACTTCGTAGATCTACATCATCAGATTAATGATGCACAAACTAATTTATATTATGCATTTTTAGTTGAAAATATTTTTTCAGTATGCTATTCAGTTATTTTGTTTGTCTCTCAGTATTCAATTTAGTCAAATACGCCTTAAGTTTTGTATTTTGTTCTTATCATACATAGAGGAGTGCTATGGACACTCTCTAACACCCACTCTCTTATTGGGTGAAATCCATGTGTTACACTCTTTCTAGCACTCTCTCTAACACTCACTCTTATATTGGGTGAAATTCATGTGCTCTTTCTAGCACTCTCTCTAACACACTCTTATATTGGGTGAAATCCATGTGGGTACCACACATTGGAAATGGATCCCACATGAAGTGGTGAGACCCAAATGGGTTTCACTCAATAGAAGAGTGATTGTTAGAGAGAGTGCTAGAAAGAGTGTTCCTAGCATTTGTCTCATACATATTATTGCTCCTCAAAATTATTCTCATACATATTACTGCTCCTCAAAATTATTTATGTTCCAGATAAAGATTAATAGTTTCTGGTACATTTTTTGCAGGCTTACACATTCGCTTTGAACATAGTCGAGTCTGCAAGTGGTTATATCCCATCTCTTCTTTACAACAGTCAGGTATAAATCAATTCAGTCCTTCTTGGCTAAATCAACTGTTCAGAAACCATGTGAATAATATGGTGCATGTCATGCAGTGTATTTTTCTTAGTAACACTGGATTTTTTTTCCATGCATTCTTTATGTGAGTTTTCTTATAAAATGCCATTTTAATCCTCATTTTCCTATGCGGTGAAGGGTTGAGATTTATGTTCATGATTCACGATTCAAAACCATGTCTTGGTTACATGACTCGTGAGTATTACTTTTTTAATACATGGGAAGCTGTTTAGTTGCCATTTAAGTACGCTATACTTTTGCACTAGGATAACTAGTTAACTCTGTAGTCAAATAGCAACTATAGTGGGGCTATAGTATAGCAAATTTTTAGCAAAATGCCATATTTCCACGATTTTGTACAAGGAATTGTCAACTAGTGGCTATAGCAGCGCTATAACACTGTAGCGTAGTGGAGTCTGTGTAAACCCCTATTTTTTGCAATGTTCGATTGACAAAATCTACCCACAGTTTCTTAATGTGTATATATGAATTTGAGATTTATCATAAGATTGATTTTAAAAGCACAGGCACTAACTACAGTATTTTTAAATCTTTCATATATATTGCAATTCGCCTATCAATGTGTCCTTTGCAATATTAAATTTCGTTGGTGTTATATATTTTCTCAACCGTAGAGTAAACTTATTGATCCTCTTATGATATACACAACATCACATCAGTCTTCCATATATTAGCAAAGTCAAATTAGTAATGATAGTGACATCAATTTTATCCTTCAAAAACCGAATTATTGTCATTTTAAGGATGAATTTGATGTTAACGATGTAAAATTGAAGGATCAATATGATGTGGTGAATACCTTTACAAATCAAAGGCCAGTGTCATGTCACCAGTTTGATGGCACAGCTGCTAACTCTTGGAAATAAGATCATACACATTTATTACCAGTGTATATTATTCTTGGTTGGTTGACTTAAAAATCATGGCTAATTAGTCTTGTCTTGAATCAGGATAAGTTTGATCTTGACATAGTTAACTATTGTCCCATTGCTCTATGTATGGGGTTAATCAGCTGACAATAGGACGATTTTCATTGTATTTGCAGGAGTTGATAATCACCGCATCATCGGCATTCATGCTTTTTATTTTGGGATCTTATTATAGATAATGAACCTTTCTTGAAGACGTAGAAACCAGTCAATTTAGTGATGACCGCAATACTGTGTTCCTTTTCTTCCATTGTGAACGGAGTTCTTTTGTTGTTTCACTCAAATTTTGTCAAAAGAGAAATACATTTCTTTATAAAGTAGGAATAGTGTTAATTTCAAGTTTTGTTCTATTTGAATGTTGTGTATGATGCTCGTCTGGGCTATTCTGTTCGAAGCTCCTCCCTAATTAATTATATGATTCACATTCAAGCAACCTTGCTAATTCAAATGCATAGAAGAAAGGAAAAATATTAAGGTCTTGAAATTAAATCGTTGACCTTGAGATGTGCACATTCAACTTAGAAAATGTCTAAATAACCAACTATTTACAAGCTTGAATAATTGTAATATTTCATGATTGTTGTCTTAGAATCATGTTTTATGTACCTAGTGTAACTGGATATAATTAAGTCAACAGCTTGATTTATGGTCAACCCATACTAAGTACGAAGTGTTTTGAGCTTAAATGGTTTAGTTATTTTTGTCCTCTTTATTATTTCCTTATTATTTCTTCTTCCTTTGCTCCATTCATGGGGAATACATGATTACAATGGTACCATAATTGGGATCCTAAGGTAAATTACACCATTAGAATTTGGAGTTGGAGTAACAGAACAAGTTTAAGACTATTTCTCCACTATAATTACAGTTTATTAGTATTTTGTTGACAAGTACGATGAATAAGTCCCACATCGGTTACTACTAAGACTTTTGCTATGTTTATAACTTAAGGGTGAGAGCATATGAATTGTATTCGTGAAAAGGAGGGATGGTTGGCAAGCATTCTTGTTACACACCCCGGTTAAGGCTATCCACCTCTTTGAGGATGGATCTATAACCCAATTTTTTTTTTGATCGGGTTTGTATACTTTTTTTCTTTTTTTTCTAGTAGTCTGGTAGTCGGAACTCACACAATTAAATGTACAGAAGTAGGGTATTTGGGATTCGAACTCCAACCCCTGCATAAATTATGCAATCTCCCTTCATTGCTTGTTCCTTTATTATGTTGCTGTCTAATCCTTTTCTTCTCCCTTTTAGAGACATATGGAGTAGGATATAGGATATCCTCCTCACTAACATCATCTAGATCATGTGACCCCTCCAAAGACTGCTCATTAGAATTTCCACACTTTTTATAGCTGCTGCATTGCTAGAAAGAATTGGCTGAGTTTCAGGAACTATCAACTGGGTGTTTCTGCCATCAGTGTTGTTTGAAACTAATTGAACACCAAAACTAGTGTTACTTGAGAATGCTCCAAACAAACATTAGCCAATACCCAAACATAAAAAAGGATTTTGGCACCAATTATGGAACTGATAATGTAAAACAACAAATTTAGCTTTAAACCATCATACGGAAAGAAGTTTAATATTCTTCAAAAACTTAAGAGGAGAATTTTCTTTGAGACGGAAAAGCCTATCATTTCTTTCCTTCGAAATCACCCAAAAGGTAGCAAACTAAATCAAAAACATGAAAGAACATCTTGATTTTACATAAAGAATTACCAAATTGAACCGTGGAAAAATCTTAAATGACTAAATTGGATCTTCAATCTAAACTTCTTCAACAAAGTTTAATATTTTGTTGCATTGAATTGCATCTTTAACAACTAACCTCATAAAAAGTCAATAATTAATATTATTGAGTGCGATAAAATAATGTAACCTGTAGACTAAACAGTATTGTCATAAAAAAAAAACTTTTAATGAAATATTTTAATACTATAATAACCATTGGCAATTTTATTGTATATTCAATTACATATTTTCTTTTATTGTATGCTTAAACAATTACTCAATAAATATAATTATAAATAAAATACTCCCTCTAGGATACCTAGCAGAAACCATTTTATTGGTTGTTGTGTTTTGTCTTTTATTCTACATAGATTATGATTAATAAATTGACTCAAATTTGTCCCATGCAATGCATTTCAGTCCAAATTGGTCTGCTTGATTTAATCTAAATTGAAAACATACACATTCATTTACATCTTCATCATTGTGTTACTTGCAACTTTGTTGGAATATAAGGTAATCACTGCCTCTTAAACTTCTTAGTACGTTCGGTTCAATTTTCTGCCACTGATTTTGCTAGAATTAGTTGGATATGGTTAAAGGTAGTTTACAAATTGGTTAATAATAATAATAATAATAAGTTGGTAAAGATTAGTTAGTTAAGATTTCAGTATGAAGTGTATCTATTTTTCTTTCAATTCATTTTTCTCTTTGTTGAACTTTATCATGTTTCTCAACAGATTCTGTGCATGTGCGGTTGTAAAAAAAATATTGATTCCATCTTTGTAACTAAGACACTTTTGTTATTAGCTTTAAGTTGGTCTCAGTAGTAACTCAGACATATGATGCTGTGTTTCATTTTCATAAGCTAAGAAAGATCCATGATGTATCATAGTATATCATAAATTTGTTATTCTGCGTTATCCACGCTCGAAGCGTAGAGATAAGAACTGAATAGAATTTAAAGTTATGGAATCATGTATTTGTATATAATTGCTAACTTGTTTTGATTGGTTCTTGTTAAATTTGGGAGAATTGGAGTGAGTTATGAGGCTTACATTTTGAATTTTGTTTTAGTTGCAGAAAAAATGGTAACTGGGACAGTGGATCTTCGGTCAGATACAGTCACGAAACCGACTGAAACAATGCGAGTTGCTATGGCAAGTGCTGAGGTCGACGATGATGTTCTTGGCCGCGACCCTTCTTGTTTTCGCTTAGAAGAAGAGATGGCAAAGATAACTGGCAAAGAAGCTGCTCTTTTTGTCCCATCAGGCACTATGGGGAACCTTATATCTGTGCTTGTTCACTGTGACATAAGAGGGAGTGAAGTAATTCTTGGAGACAATTCACATATTCATATTTATGAGAATGGAGGCATTGCAACCCTTGGAGGTGTTCATCCAAGAACAGTTAGAAATAATGAAGATGGAACCATGGATATTGATTTGATTGAGGCTGCAATTCGAGATCCAAAAGGGGAGCTTGTTTATCCAACCACAAGGCTCATTTGTTTGGAAAATTCTCATGGAAAGTAAGCAATTCCTTGATCAAAATTTCAATCTAATAATGTTTTGTTGGATACGGCTCATAGTTTATTGATAAATGGACATATCACTGAAATAATAGAAAGGTACTGCAACTACTCTGCAGTCGGAGATGTAGGCAGAATTGACCGAACTGCGTGAACAAATCTCGTGTGCTCTTTGTATTTTCGTTTATCGTATATGTTTCTTTTGACTCAGAGTTGCTGTCCTAGCATGTTTTTACAGTAGTTCCATTATTTACATTTTCTAGACAATACATTGTTGCTTTTATACTCTGCTGCCTGTGAATGAAGGGCTATAAAATGATTTAGTTTGTAAGATGATTTATAAACATTTTATAAACTAATTCATTTTATAACTAAGGTATATGTTGATTGTTCAAGCAAAAATGTTGCCTTTTTAAAAATGTAAAGTTAAGAATTCCTTCAATGGTTGTCTATATTATATAATGCATTCACAGTATGAATGATTGAAACTTTTGTTTCCTGAATGCAGCACCGGTGGTAGATGCCTTTCGGTTGAATATACAGAGAGAGTTGGAGAGGTTGCTAAGAAGCACGGATTGAAGCTTCACATTGATGGAGCCCGTATATTTAATGCATCAGTTGTGAGTACCTTTTGTCATTTATAATAAACACAGCTTTGACTTTGAGTTCTTTAATCTGGCTCCTACTATCATGTATATATAAACAACTCATGACAGAAAATTTTGGTTTTTCAGGCACTTGGTGTTCCTGTGGATAGGCTTGTTCGAGCGGCTGATTCAGTGTCAGTATGTGTCTTCCTTTACCTTCTCTTTTATTGGACATGATTCTTGGAAAGACTCTTCAAGAGTAAATATGTTCCTTAGTTAGAAAAAAGGATGTTTCTGTTCTTAGATTATATAATAGATTGAAATTGTGATATACTTGCCGGTTTCCTGAGATGTTTCTTGGTTAGAAGTTCATTCTTCAACCTTGAAGTACTTGGTTCGAAGCTAGCACAATCATTTTTTCGATGTACTCAAGACTAAATTAAATGTCAATACTTATTCTTATTGGATCACTTTAGAAATAAACTCGAGTTTTTGCCAACATTTAGTATAGTGTCATGGCAATGACAATTTTAGGTATCTTAATGTAATTACCAAATTCAAATCAAAAGTTTATATATGAACTAACCAACTTGTGATTACTTTGAATATATATATGATTAGGTTTGCTTATCTAAAGGTATTGGTGCTCCAGTGGGATCTGTAATTGTTGGTTCCAACAGCTTTATAACCAAGGTATTTCAAAATCGTTAATGTGAGTACAATAAAAGTGATATTATTCTTTTTGAAAGAACTTGATATTATAACTCTTGTATGTATATCTGCTATTTTAGGCTAGAAGGCTTAGAAAAACCTTAGGTGGTGGAATGAGACAGGTTGGCATCCTTTGTGCAGCTGCACTTGTTGCATTACATGAAAATATTGAAAAGCTAGAAAGTGATCACAAGAATGCTAGATTTTTGGCTGGTATGTTCTTTACAATGTTAACCTATCAAGTAAAGACACAAAAACGAACCAAGCACAACTCTGATATAATTTAATAAAATAGAAGTAATTCATTTACAGCCACATTTGTCGGTGTTTGTTGTTCTCGGACACTGGCACATGTTGGACACCATTCACCAGACACCCTTCAATATCAGGGGTCGGTGTTACATGGATGTTAATTGGTTCACAAGCAATCCTACTAACTAGTCTGTTTGAAGAAGTACAATTTAAACACACCCTTTAAAAAAAAATCTTCTAACTTGTCCTTTAGATGGATTGAATGAAATCAAAGGACTGAGAGTGGATACCTCTTCTGTGGAAACCAATATTGTAAGTATTTGGTAGAGTCCATTCATTCATGCTAGTACAACAATTGCATTATTATTTCTCTGATTACTTTTGTGCTTAATCAATAATCTCTGATACCAGATATATATTGAAATCGAAGAGAATTCCGGAACTACAGCATCAAAGCTATCCAAGGACTTAGAAGACTATGGCATCCTTCTAATGCCAATGGGATCATCAAGGTCTTGTCTGTCACACTTTGCATTGTTACTAATAATTGAAATTATTATTGATTAACCTTTTATTAAAGTAATTTATTCATATGAATCTTAACGTATCAATTTCATTGGTTCATTTTCTCTTGACAGATTGAGAGTTGTATTCCACCACCAAATATCAGATAGCGATGTGCGATACACTTTGTCGTGTTTTCAGGTAATGATCAGTCTCCTTGTTTTGCTGTATATATTTCTTTTCTTTTTCTTGCTATATATTTTACGTTTCATAATTTTATTGAATGTTGCAGCGTGCTGTTGCTGGAGGACCAAATGAAAATGGAAACTAGTTGAAGAATTTCAAGTTTGTTAACTTTGTTGAAAAAACAAATTTTCATTCAGTTGTGTGAATAAGTATGGACCTTTTGTTTTGTTTGTAACACAAATAAAATATGGAGCATAGTAAGAAGGTTTATAATTCATAATTTATCAAGACAGTTGCTAGAACAGTGAATAATGAAGTGCTTTATGGAATCTTAATTGCTTGCTCTTTATCTTTGTTTCTTTAGCAACATGGCCTCGTTGTTTATTTTTATTTTTTTTAATGACAAATGTTAGTATATTAGTTGTTATGTTAGTTCTCCTTTGTGATGAATGAACTTTAACTTTTATGTCTTTTAATCGCTTAGCTCAATCAAGTGAGTTACCTATCCTTCGGGCTTGTTATTTTCTTAAAGTAACTACTAATCTGAGTTCACCATCTCAGTTAACAACCAAATTTTTAGTAGATACCATTGTCATTGGACCATCCCAATGCCAAGTTATATATATCATCTTGAATAATGTAACCCAAAAAAGCATTGATGTTGAATCTTATTTTAACTGAGTTCACCATCTCAGTTAACCAAATAATGATCTTAAGGTTACTACATGGTGGAAAATCTCGATAGAATCCCTTTGTAAATGGGAGATGTCCCTGACTTATAAATATATTTTTAGACTATATTACATCTAATGTGCAACTATTGATGGAACTCTCATGTTTTGAATTAGACATCTGGAGCAAGATCCTAATGTTATAATATCGAATGACTCAACAAATCTTTAATAGAGTTCGATATCATCTTAGAATTTAAATTGAACCAATCTACCCTATTGTTTTTTAGAATTTAAATTGAACTAGTCTACCTTAATTGTTAATACTACATCTTCGGCAATATATCAAGGGCATTACCTTTCTCACCCTATTATCTTCTCGCACATTTTTTTTTTTACAAAAATATCCATGACATTTTTCTCTCTCATTTGAGCAATCAGAATCTCTCGATTGAGCAGTTGCGAATTTCGCTTTAAAAACAACAAAAAAATAAAGTAAAAAAAATGATGAAAACATGTCAAATAAAATCAACAAAATATAATAATACCACAAAAAAAATTCTAAAAATCAAATAAAACTTATGCAATTCAAAAAATTATACCCTATACCCCTACAAATTATTGATAATTCCAATGTTACCCTTCTTTAATTTAACTTTTTACAATTTTATTTTTCACCCTTGCTATCAATAATTTTGGTTAAACATGAGTTCACCGTTCGTGGTATTCCATACACATTTTTTCCGGAAAACTATGAAAATTGATGTATGCACATTTGTTTAGGCTGAAAAACACATGTAAATTACTCAAATACCCCCTCAATAGTTAACTGCCGAATTATAAAGAAACCGACTGCAGTTAAATGCCGAAGAAAAGTTTTCCATCGGCATATCATCAAGCCACTTTTTACTTGTGCCAACGTTGCTGCCATCTTCATCTTCTCGGTGGGTTTTCCACCTTTGCTTTATTTTTAAGACTTCGATTATAAATTAAACCCTTACAAATCTTAGTTTTCATTTCAAGAAAATTCAAGGTATAAATTGTTGATGAATCTTAGTTTTCATTTCAAGAAAATTCAGGGCATAAATTGTTGATGAATTTTTAATTAAAATTGGTGGTCGATTTTGAAAAGGTTTTAATTAAATTGTTGATGAATTTTTTAAAACGTTTTAATGTGAAAGGGAAAAACGTATAACTGTGTTTAATGACTTTTAGGTTATGTTTGGTTTGCTGAAGAAAGTTTAAGGAAAGAAAGAGAAAGGAATGAAAGATTAAGGAAAGAATGATAGTAGAAAGTGAAAAGATCTTTTTAGTTGTTTGGTATAAGAGAAAGTGAATAGAAAGGGAAAGGAAAGAATGGTGTGTGTATTTGTAAAAGGACAATTACATCCTTAAAAAGTTTTATCTACATGTCATTTTAAATTACACATTTAAATATATTTTAATTTAGATATAACAATTTCCTTCAAAAAATAGTATTTTTTTTATGCTGAGAGTATGTGTCAAAATCATAAGTCCTAGTGTATTTTTTTCGGTGAATCATAACTCATAAGTGCCTAGTATGCTTGTACAAAAAAATGGCACAATGTTAATAATATATTACAACAAGGCTACTTTGGACTTTTTATCATGAAGTTGCTGCCTATTTCATGTTTCCGTGGATGGATGAGTGGAAAGGTTTTGAATGTGGGTCCCACCTCAAAACTTTTTTTCCTCTTCTTTTTAAATACTACCAAAGGATGGAAAACCATTGTGTCCATTCACTTTCTTTCCCTATCCTTTCTTTCCTTAATCTTTCGATGGAACCAAACATACCCTTAAAGATGGAATAATTCATAGTAGACTAAAACAACAAATGTATTTGAAGATTTTTTTTTAACAAGCAATTAATTTGAAAATATTGAAACTATCATTCGCAGATTCTAAAAGAGGCTTGATGATATGCCGATGGAAACTTCGGCAGTTAACTGCCGAAGTTTCCTCGGCAGTTAACTGCAGTCAATTCCTTCATAATTCAACAGTTAACTACTGGAAGGACATTTGGGTAATTTACATGTGTTATTTAGCCTAAACAAATGTGTATAAAGCAATTTTCAAAAACTATATCTTATATTTCAGTTTCGTAATTTATTTTTTGGAAACCTATAGAAAACAATTCCAGCAAACTTAAATAAAACTTATATTTTGTGGAATCAAGATATGTTTAACCTCCCATCTCTAATGATGCTAGTTTCTGCCAATACGTGATCAACTGAAATTCCAGATTTAATAGGCGAGAAACATTATGATATTTGCAATAGTAAGTAAATTCATTCAATTGGAGTTAAAACAAAAACAGAGAATCAATCGGAAAAAGAAAAAAAAAAGTGTCAATCTATTCCATTCAAATCAGTGTTTAATTTATTTGAATTCCAATCCACATGAATGTAATAAAAAACAGAGATAAAACTGAAGTGAAAGGTTTGAGCGGCAGAGATCGTGTACCGATCAGGATGGTGGGGAAGTGTGGTTTTGTATTCCGATTTAAGTTTGACGGAAAAGTTTTATGTAGTTTTCCAGAAAATAAATTAGGAACCGATGTAAGATATAGTTTTTAGGGAAAAATGCATCATGTTGTGCAGGTAGGGGTCAACTCATGATCAATGAAAAATAAAAATCATCAAAATATAAGAATACCACCAAAAAATTCTAAAACTCAAATAAAACTAATGCAATTTTCATTTTTTTTTTCTTGGTTCCGAGAATGTGGAAAAATAAAAAAAATAAAAAATAGGTGTATATGATGAAATTTTGGATTTTGGAAGCGGTGTCCCGTAGAACCGAAAATTTGATTGTTGAAATTGGTCGTACTATATGTGAGGGCAATTTTGGTGCAAACTTTCTTGCTAAAAAGGGTGTTAACACAAGTGCTTGTTGTAACTTTGCTGTCTTCTATGATTTCACTTATCGTCATGTCGCTTTGCTTCTAGCAGACAGACACCATGCGTGGGGGTTACATTCTTTCGTCCTTTTCTACTTTTAATTTTGCAACTATTTCATTTTTTTCTCTACAACATTTGATAAAGTACATCCTCTCAAAAAAAAAAAAAGTTAATAAATACATAGGAAAAATATTTTTGACATACAAAATTGACATTAAATGTTAACTATTTTAGGACCTCTTTTCAACTGCATTGTAGGACCTCTTTAAATTTCAACTGCAATAATTTTTTTTTACTAACATTGAATAACTATTTTAAATGTTTTTTTTCTGCAACCAACAATAGACCCTTTGATGGAAACATTAACTCATAAAAATAATAACAATTGTTAACAAATTAATACTATTATTTTATCTATTATTTGTTAGCAAACGAAGACAGATATATTTTTTTTTACAGATTCCATTATAATAACAAACCTTTTTATTGAGTCAATTATTTTTATCCTGTTTAGTTTTTAAGTTGAGACAGTAACGAAGGGTCCACCAACGTCCTTAATCTTGTCCACTATCTCACGGAGACACTGACTGTAGGGTGAATTTGTGCCTCACCTGAAGGAACCTCTTTTCATCCATTGTGCAATGCAATGAACTTGGTTTTAATTTAGTTTAGGATTTGATGTTTCATCCAATAACACTTTTTTATAATTTTTCCTCTGAGGTCGATTCAGTTTTAGAAGAGCCATTTTGTGACTATCTTCAGATTAGATTACGTATAACTGGAGTGTTATTTGAACAACTATTTTTATTATAATTTGTGGAACAATTTTAATATACAAAGAAATATGAGTATTGACATAAAAATTAAAACAATAGAAAGAAAAAGTGAAAATACAATGTGAGTATCAAATATCATTTCTCTGCATGTAACGGGCCCTCATAAAACAATTTTCATAGAGGACAAAACTTACCTACAATTATTTAGATGCTTTTTGTATGGTTCTTAATTAAAAATACAAATTTTTTGAATATAACAAACTTTGAGAAAATTATAGATTTACGGAAATTATGATGAATTTAATTAAGAACCATACCAAAAGCACCTAAAAAATTGTAATTAAGTTTTTTCATTTCATAGAATATTTTTCCGTTTATATTACTACATAAACTAATCCCTTCAAAAAGATCACAAGCAAATTTATTAGTCATCTCTTGCATATTTTTTTTTTTTCGTTTCATATCTTCAAATTTAAATAGTAATATTTTATTTTTGACAAATTTAAATAATAACATATAATAAACATTAATGATACATGTTTACTTAATAATATATATACTAACGTTCATATGTGCACTTTGTGTCCGTCTATCAGTTCTTTTTATTGGACTAATACGTATAAACTACGAACAATAATTTTTAAAATTATAGGTATAGATAATAGATATTTTTTCAATTTCATATTTTAACAAACTATTTATTTTTTGAAAGAATATTTTAACAAACTATGTTTATTTTTTTCAATGACAACAACAATATAACAAATATAATATAAATTATTATCTTTTTGAATGACACCAACAAAATAATATTTTTATAGTCAATTTTTTTAAGGGTCTAATTAAAAATGAGAAAGCCAACCCAAAATCATGTAAATTTATGGTGTCACATTAATAGTTGTTCAAATAGCACACATATATCTTTATGAGAAATGATATTTGTACAATCATTTTTCTCATACTCATTATGATTTTACTTTCTCTCTATTATCTTGATTTCCGTGTTAATACCTACTTTTCTTTATAAATTTATGGTTGACCCAAAAGTTGTCACACTAATAGTTGTTCAAATAATACACCTCTATCTTTATATATAGTACAAATATACTAAGTTATGAGAAAGGGGGCGGGGCAAGTATAAAAGTGATATGATGTGCAAGTAAAGAAAAAGTTTAATTGCATGTTTAGTCTCTTATGTTTATTTTAAGTTTCAAGTTGGTCCTTATGTCTAGAATCAAAAAAAAAAAAAAAGGTTTGGCCCTTATGTCTTAAAAGTTTCAATCTGGTCCCTTAAGTTTTAACATTTTTAAGTTGGTTCAAAATGTTACTGACTTTAGAATAAGTTAGTCCATTTCGTCACTTGACCGTTAAAGATTCGGGTTGACAATATGGGTGGTGAAACTTAACTTATTTAGAAAATCAGTTTTGAAACATTTTTTAAATTTTTTTTTATTTACAAAACTCAATATCATGTCGCAGAAGAGACTAACTTGTTCCAACTTGAGTAACGTTTTGGACCAACTTGAAACCTTTAAAACGTAAAGAACCAACTTGAAACCTTTAAAACATAAGGGGTCAACTTGAAACCTAAAATAAATATAGGGGACCAAACATGCAATTAAGCATGACAATTATTTAAATAAACATGACCAAATTTCAAAAGAGAAAAGGCTAAACGTTTTATAAAAATGGAGAGAAATCACAATCAAAATTAGATTAAGCGTAACAGATAAAATAATTAAATTTTTATTTTCTGTGGATTCTTACAAATGGTCATGATCAGAGATTGAATGATTACCTCTTGTAGTACAAAACCTTTGAAGTTGGACTTAGAAAGTGATCACGAGTACTGCACGATTGACAATACCTCTACTCAATGCACACAAAAAGAGCTCCTTCAGTCACAATGCTAGCTGCTTGCTACGAATGAAAGGGGGGGAGGGGGGAGGGAGAGAGAGGGGGAGGGAGGGAGGGAGAGAGAGAGGGGTTTTGGCTTCACAAAACCAAGATTTCTGAAAAGTTAACCAGGTTAAACGTAGAATGATTAGGCACAAGGTTTCTACTTATAGAACCACTTGAGTGGTCTGCAAGCTAAGCACACTATATCTTATAGTGTACCACATTTTCACTTAAACACACTGTACCTTACAATATACTGTGTTTCTATAATTAGTGTTGGTGTATCGTAGGAACACACCACCAAATAAGTCGCAATTATTTATATTATCTCTCGTTAATATGTTCTTATGTGTGTGACCATCTAGGTTTTCGTAACGTTGACAGTCATATTAAATAACACATTTAATATTATAAACAGTGACTGATATTCGAACAAAAGGCATAGTGTGTCTCCTTGTCCAGTCCAGTATTGAGACCTTCAACATTTTCTTTAAGTATAAGCGGAAAATTAAATTTAGGTCATTCATGTCCTTTAACATGATTTGTGGTGTACACATAATTCGACTTTATGGTCATCTTGTTATGGACGACAACAAAATACTTGACTACATAACTAGGGTCCATAGTGGTTTTAGGTCAAAGGATGGTATACACCATTATCATTATGTGAATAATTTATGATACTTACATAACACTATGCGTAGTATTCTCATAGCAAGTCAATCTAATATAATTATTACTAACTCTTTATCAATGACATGTGAGATCTAGTCATCAACCTACCCACATAATAATCTATACGCTTTAATATTATCATACTTCACAATAATGTTCGACTATAAATACTTATGTTTCTTTTTTAGAGAAAAAATTCTGTTGGGGATCGAACCACGTACCTCATGCTTCCAATTCACAATTTTTACCACCAAGGCACTAATGTGTTTGATTACTTGTGTTCTATATTGTAATGAAGTATCACAATTACGCCACACTTAATGTTCCCTTACTTGAACTATCTATTTTGGGGACTTTATTAATCTTTTAACAAATATAACAAAGAACGTCTTATATTATTTAATAATAAAAATCATGATAAAAATATAAGTTTAGCTTAAAACTATTGGCTTCTAGATCTTACACCAACCTAAAGTAAATAACACATGTGCCCACCGAAAATTATAAACCAAGGACAAAACCCCAAAACTTTGAGATTGTAGGTTAAAGATAACTCATGCTTAATTAACAAATCTACCACCAAATTCGCTTATCTTATAACACGGACCCACCCAACATTTCCATGCATTTATGAAGAATTTGAATTTTATTGATCATAATCAAGGCGACGTCACATTGACCACAATCTTTTGATAATAATGTTTCGTCAAACAATAAGCGAGTCAGCGTAAATCATGATATTTCTATAACTTCTACCCCTATTTTTAATAATTAATTGAAATTCATTTATATAATTCTCATAAATATTGATTAATTAAAAATAAATTATAAAATATAAACATTCTTTAAGCAATAATTTAAATGATCATGACTATTGACCATGTGAAATTGTCCCAAAGTCAAAAGATTGTTTTATATAACACAGCACACATATTTAAAAGGTTTGAATTTCACAATTTTAAAATTGATTGGTAAACATAAATGAATAAAATAGAAGTAAATATGAATAAAAATTCAAACCAAAAAATATATTTCTAAATTTATTTTCATCTTGACAAAAATAATAGATAAACACACACATAAAAAAAATAAAATATATATACACATACATGTCTGTCCCTCTATGGTCATCTCACCTCACATCATCACTGCTCTACACACTGCCACAACTTGTCTTGTTTTGGGCCATGCCAATACATTAACAATTACCCTATTCTCTCTTGCTCTATTTTTTTCTTTCATGTGATAATAAAGTGATACATACCACTTCACTTCACTTCCCATCACTCACAGTCACAATATTGAAACTCACACTTTGTTTGCGTTTTTTTGTGGTAAAGTAAGAAAACACAACACATTCTTTCTATCTAGTTTCATTCCATTTCCAGCAAGCAATTGCATTGCATCTACCAACAATTTACCTACGATCGACGGAACAAACAAAGGTATATCCCTCTCTTCATTTTCTTTAACTATATATAGTTTTTCTTTCGATTGAGTTTTAACTATATATAGTTGCTAGTACAACCCTCACTCATCTGCCATGCACTGTTCTTTCTTGTTTTAGTTCTAGCTACAACAACGACAAAGTGGAAAACCCTAGCAATTCACAACAGAAGAACGTATACTAGGTAATCTTTTTTCCATTTAAACTATTTATTTAGAGTTGTTTGTTTATATCAAGCCCGTTCGTTACAATTTTTATTTTTTTTTAGAAAAAACTTTTCTTCTAAAAAATTTCATCCGTTTGTTATAAATTTTGAAAAAATTAGTCTAAAATAAGCTTGTTGGTTTAGATGAGAAATTATTTTGAGTACATTATCTTACAAATTATTTTTGATAACTGAGTTTGTTTTAAAAGTTATTTTCATCATGATAGGCAAAATCAAAGTAGCTTCAAACTTTTTTTTTTAAAAAAATCTAAATATTATTATCTAAATTAATAAATATCAAAATAATTTTTATAATATGACCTATATTTTTTTTAGTGATGTTTACTGTAATTGTGATTTTTATAAATTAATTTCGAAATATAATAATATGATTATTTTTTTAATAAAATCAAAAACTAGTTTTAGTAGCTTCTGAAAAATTTATGGTTTTAATAACCAAAGGTATTCTTCCATGGTTACAAGACCAAATCAATAATGTTTGGACACACACATAAAAAGATTCTCCTCAAAATATTCAATCATCTTTTTTTATCAATTTTCTTCTTATTATTAAAAAAATATTTATTTATATGAGTGTGACCAAATACTATTTATTTGGTCATGTGACCCTATTAGAATTTCTCATGATGCCGGTACGTGTTAGATTGAAAAAAATATTTTAAAAAATGATTTCTACCGTTTTATACAAATGCAAATCAAGTTTTGTTTGATTTCTCTAGATTTTAGAAATGGCATGCTCTATATGACGGGTACCAACTTTCAAGTTATACGAGTGTTCTCTTTGAGCACACATATGATAAAATTGAATAAAAAAAAACTTAAAAATTGATCGAAAAGAATATAATCTCCAAAGATGATTTCTAGATTATTTTATCTAACAATCCCTTTTATTTTATTTGAATTTAAACAAGGGACCGTAATCTCACAATTATCAAAGAAATATGGCATTGGTTTCAGCTGAATCAACAAACCCTAGCAGCTTCAATGGAAGTGATTCAAGTGGTGGCAACAAGATTAACAGGTACGAAAGCCAAAAGAGGAGAGACTGGAACACATTCTGCCAGTATTTAAGAAACCATCGACCAGTACCAATTTCTGCTTCAATGTGCAATGGAACACATGTTCTTGAATTCCTTCACTACCTTGATCAATTTGGGAAGACTAAGGTTCACAATCCAACTTGTCCTTTCTTTGGGATGCCAAACCCTCCATCTCCATGTGCTTGTCCTCTCCGTCAGGCGTGGGGTAGCCTTGATGCTCTCATTGGTCGCCTCCGCGCCGCTTATGATCAAGAGATTCATGGTGGAAGTAACCCTTTTGGTGATGGTGCTGTTAGGTTTTACTTGCGAGATGTTCGTGATTTTCAGTCAAAGGCTAGAGGAGTTAGCTACCATAAGAAAAGGAAGAGACCTAACCGCAACATCACAACTACTTCTCAATCATCCTCATGAACTCAAATCTAAATTGCTGTTTATGATGAGAATCTTTATATTGCAATAAAAATGTGGCAAATGTGATCAACATTGCGGGTACCTTAAAATCTGTTTTTTTTTGGTGCTGCATTGTGATTATATTATACCACAATTTAAAATCATTATTGTACTAAAATAATAATTAAGGGTTATGTTTTCTCTTTTACTAAGGGGGTCATTTTTTTATTGAAATTATAATACACATTCATGCGACATGCATGCATTTGAATCTTTCTCATTAATTTGATGTGTTATGGTTGATATTTACTTTTGGTTGAGGTTTTTCTTTCTTGGCATCCATGAACATGAATTACTGCAGAATTAGGTCATTGAGTATTATTGATCAAAGGAGAGACAAAAATATGTAAATAACTAACGAGTCAAATATGATATATAATTGGTCAAATCGGGTTAGGTATATATCAGTTGAATCCTATATAAATATGAGTTAAATACGATATTGTGAAATGCGTACCGCAATACAAAATTGCCTTGATTGATAGATAGATAGATAGATCACCCCTATTCTATGCTATAGCTGCCTGTACCTGGCTACAAATGGACATGTCTAAAGTAATTTGATGTGTGAACATAATTTGATGTATATATATCAATTGAGTAATTGACAAATACGGGAAGTTATTATTTCCTACGGTTTGGACAGCGAGAGCCATAGTTCTTCAATTATAATGGGATAGGATGTGATGAAATGAAAAGTCTCCTTGTGTGAATTCTTCAATACATAGGTGTTATGACGTTCAAATAATGCAATCTAATATCCTTATTTATTAATTTTGTTAGATCTGCAGCAACTTAACCTGATATTTTCCCTCTCATTTGCTTTGTTAGATTAGTAGTATTTTAACCTAACGAAGACAATTTCCTTTGACCGTATCATTTGCAATGACAATTAACAAAAGTCAAAAGTCAAGTGCAGCCGTTTAAACATGTTGGTGTATATCTACCAACACCTGTATTTTCTCACGGACAGCTGTATGTTGCTGTTTCAAGAGTTACATTCAAAGAAGAACTAAAGATATTGATCACTGATGAAGATGATGAAGATACCAATGTAACGTCTAACGTCGTATACAAGGAAGTATTTGCAATGTGTGATGAAACTACATGCCAATGTACTAAAATTTTCATATTTCTTTTACCGAATTATTGATAGAATTACCAGATTTTCTTTTATAATATTTTCATATTTCATACATTTTATGAAGTGTTTTATTTTGTCTACTATGGATTATCACGTGTTATTTTTTTCACCGTTATCAATTATATATTGTATTTTATGATTCGTATGTCAATCCCTTTACAATAAACCCGTGCCGCACGGGTCAAAAATCTAGTGAATATTGAATATCATAACCCAGTGGTATATACTGTGACTCTAGGTAAAATAAAAAGAGCTTATTTGTATTGCCATTGTTAGTGAGCTAACTCATATTGCCATTGTTAGTGAGCTAACTCAGTTAATATATACATTCCATTCGAGTTTCAAACTTTCCACTTATTCATCTTAAATGTAAAATTCTACGGCTAATGTTTTATAAAAGATAAAAAGTTGAATTTTATAAGCTTTAAAATGGGGAGAGCCGACCCAATAATCTTCAAAAATAAGTAAGGCTTAAAACAAATTTTGATATATATGGTTTTATTTTGTCGGCATATGAGACATTTTTGCTTTAATTTTTTTTATAGGCCTAAAGAGACGGTTTTGGTAGCTTTTTTTAAAAGAAGATGATTTTAGTAACTTTATCCTTGAACCACTTTAATATTTATTGTTAATTTAGTGTTATGTCAAGTTTAAAATAATTCAAAAAAAAATAATTTGTAGACCCTTTGGTAATTTGGAGTTTGATATTTCAATATGAATTAAATTAACACACAAAAACCAAACAACGACACACTAAGAAGACATACAACATAAAACGACACGAAAAAGTATGAAATAAAAACTTGATTTATGCAAAAACCACTTATTTTCTTTTTGAACAGCAAAATTTATTAATGACTAGATCTCTGCACAAGACGGTCATAGACCGGCAACACAGAAAATACATCAAAATACGTTGTATATAGACGAAACACCTAAAGAAAAAAACATATCACGTACATCAAAAACCAATTATTTACATTAAATGAGTGAAAAAACATGCATAGGGGGTGGATTCTAGGCCTAAAAATATTCAAAAATTCATATTTGAATTGATGAGTTAAGAAGAAAGAGAATTTAAAGAATGAGAAGTTGGATATTATTATGCTAAATCATTCATTTTTTATTTTTTTTTTGTTACCATTTACTATTATGCTAAATGCTGGTTTACAATTTGAAAGTTTCGATTTTGCAAGAATACACTTAAAATTGGTACTGCTACGAAACTAAAAAAAAATAAAAAATTCTGTTTCATATTAAGTATGAATTATATATTAAAGATTTTATTATATCGAAACATAAGTGAATTTTTTTTATCTCTAATTAACATATATTATATTGCATGGCTCGACATAATTCAATTACATTTTCATGCTTATCTTTTATCTTTTTCTTGAAAATTCAAAACAGTTTATATTTATAAAATGAGGATAAAAACTAACATTGAATTCGTATGTTTATGTATTTTAATTTATAAGAATCATATAATCTATCCCTAAAAAAAATCATCATATAAGAATCATATAATCTATGCCTAAAAAAAGATCATATAATCTATAAATATCATCCGCACATTGACCTATACCAATCGTGCATATCGCACAAGTTATCTATACTATGGATAAAGAAAATATTGGATTTTGGGAGATTTTTGGCTAATTTTTTTTGTTATTTCTATTATACTCTTAAACAAATTTTTCTATCATAATATTATATTGTTGTTGTTTTTAAAAAGATAAGAATTTTTGTTATATTTTTGTTGAGTTTACTACATCTGAAAGTCACAAATATCTATATTTATTTCTAATTTTAATTTAGATAAAAAATTATATAAAACATCATTTGTAATTTACACGCAAATGTTTTATATAATATCGTTGATAATCTACACACGTTAACGTAATAAAAAGAGTGAAAAGATAGACACATTAGTGTTCATCTTTCCGCTAGTCATTATAATATGAATATTGCATTTTTTAATACACTAATTATTAAGAAAAGGTTGGATGCTTCTATAGTTATTTTGTGGCAAATAGTGTATCCAAAACATTGGTTACCTAATCCCCATGAGCTTAACTCAGTTGGTAGGGATATTGCATTTTATATGCAAGGAGCTGAGGTTCAAACCTCGGACACTCCAATTCTCCACAATTAAATTGTGTGAGCTCTAGCCACTAAACTACTTAAAAAAAACAATGGTTACCTTTATATGATTATATGATGATTTGGAAGTTGGAGACTTCAAAATATAAATATATATCCAAAGTAATTAGATTTCAAAAGTAGGGTTTGGGTCTAGAATAGATCAAATGATATGAAATGACGTATGTATAGTATATCGTACAAGCATCCCGCAATCGACGGTCAACCTTTCAAATGCAAATCAATGCAATGCAAGGACGGACGGACGGACGGTTTCCTTCCACTCTACATTTGTACAGAAGCATGTCGGCAGAGCTATTACCACCTTGATAATTGAGCCCATATTTGTAATTTGGAACTTTACAAATCGTTGATGATGCAGTGCAACCGTTGATCATGATCTTCAATCAACATTTAATACACACACATTGAAAATTTGACTTGCGTCAATTTCCATTTCTCATCAGATAAGAGATGCTTGTGAAAACTGAAAACTGCTCCTTTAAGACCGTAATAATTTCATAGGAATTCTTCGGTCTTGTAAAATAAAATGTATAGTAAAGCCTTTTACACGCAACGAAATATGTATGAAAAGGCAGAACATGAATCCAAATCCGACCAGTTGTATACACCTGCTAGTTTCAGATTTATTTTCATTGAGGGGCCATCTCTATCCAATTTTAATCTAAGCATAACAATGTGTGCAAAATGTATGTCGTGACAAATTCTGAAAGGATAATGACCTTTTCCAGTCAATCAAACGAAGAACTCAGCATAAATTTATACGCTACATATCAAAGTTAATTTAATACATGTACACATTGATGTGTAAAGGGCTTCTTAACATAAGATGGAGAGGCACCAAAAATAAGATGCAGGCATATACAAATATTACAACCGCAATTGGAAAAAAAATAATTGGATAAAATAACTCATTTAGCATTCTGATACTGTCAAGAATCAAGTTTCCTATATAACCTTAAGTCTGCACAAGCTTAGAAATGGTACAATATCTCTAACAGATTGTCGGCTTGTGCAACAGAGCATAAATATGAAACATACACTCTTTTCAAACCAAGGAAAATATACATCTGCCCAAAATGCAATTTGAAGAAAAGAATTTTACTTGACAACCACTTTGTCACTAAATTGCTCCTTGGATCTTCAGATTGGTTTTATGCTTTTCTCAAGTCTATGACTAACCAATGAAAAAGGTTTTGCATACAACCTGAGTGATCTGTCAATCCAAGAAGGCCCAGCATAGCGTCGAATGTTTTCTGTAATGCCAAAATTTTTGCTTGCCTCTATTTCTTCTCCAGCGGCTGGTTCAAGTAGTGAGGTCAGCTCTTCTTTCGAAGCTTTATACAATATAAGTCACATAATTATTCACACGGTCTTTAAAAACCCACGAACTTCAACAAGGAAGTTATTCAGATTTTTCCTAAATCTTTGGTAATTTATTCGATCAAGGGAAAAAGAAAGCTGATTTGCACTAGTAAGAGACTGCAACGCATTTACCAGCCTTGATCTGAGATTTGGATTTGCTTGTCTCTCTATCAATTCATTGCCCAATCTCTGTAAAGAAAAAGGACCTCTATGGAATCATTCAATAAATGGAGTAAAAATCATAGGAGGAAGACATGGGTATGTGTTAGAATAGTGCATAGTGAATAGGTATTATTTACAAACTTCTAAAAATACCAATCTTAATCCAGGTAGGGTAACTGACAATAATAGGATTAATGCTGATTCCAATCGGTGCTCCATTTTGGTAAAGTACAGCCACAAAAAACTTTTTAACTTGAAAGTGTAGTTGCTAAAACAGAACAATGAGGAATCTACATTGATTTGAAAGGGATTTAGATGGAAATCGAGCAAAAACCTAGAAGTAAAACCCTGATAAGAAAAGTTGCTTGCATATTCATCATCAAATTTTGGCTTAAATAACTTTTTGGTCTCAATAATATATATAAATTTTGGTTTCATATTCTAGAGATAAAAAAACTTGCTAGTTTGAATAGTCCTTGTTTTGGTTTAGTCCCTACAATATTTGTCCATATTAATATTATTCCCTGCCATGTGTGTTGATTATTAAGAATTGACTTGTGATATGGCCAAAGTAATTCTTATAAGGATTGGCTTAGAAAATCATCCCATCTTGAGCTAGATTCAACAGCCAAAGTAATCCTTATAAGGCTTGGGATCTGAGTTTTTTTAGTTCATTATCCCCGACCAGAATTTAGGAGTAAACATGGACAAAAAATATCATAAAGATTTGTCACAACCTGTCCCATAGGCACCTCTGATTCCAAAATGGTTATAGGAAAAAAATATTATAGGGACTAAAACCCAAAAAACAGGGAAAAAAAAGCAATTTGCCTATGTTTCAGGGACTAATACTGAATAATTTTTGTAAGGGAGTATACTGAAAAAGGTGTATGTTACATGGACTAAAAAGTTATTTACAGTTTGGAATTTTTACCAGATCCATGTTAGAGCAACATACCTGATACAGGCCTTTTTCACAAAGGATTAGGGGAAGGAGAGCATCTGCTGCAACACTGATTAGATCAGAACTGTAACAAGGCAATACTATTAGTTACAATGTAGTTTTGCAGTAGTATTGACCCATGATATATTGCCTACTTAGAGATTTAAACTAGAAAAGAAGGCACTTTAACTTCTTCACAACTCTAAATCATCCGGCATATATTATGAATTCATATGAAGTACTGATAAGAAGTATGTGGATGTACTTTAAGATGTAACAATATTTGATTTACATAAACTAAATTCCAACCCTAAACAGAGATAACATCATTGTCAGGCCCAAACGATGTCAGGGATAGGTAAAAGTAAGAATACAGAAAGAAAAAGAAATTCATTTGCATTCTCACCTGTAATCGTCAAAAAAGAGTAACTGCAGCAATGAACGAAGAAAGCGGCTCAAAAGACCTTCCTGAACCTCCCCACTTGAATCCTTAAGACCCATTGCATGCGCACCCAAGCCTATATTACCATTACCAGTCTCTTTGTAGTGGTAAGAAGCAAGAGCTTGCAGAGCTCTGAGACACTTACTAACCACATCTACATCCTGCAACAATCACTAAGGAAATAACATTTTAGACTTGTGAGAAGTATAGTATGTAATGAAGAAATTTTCTACTTTTTCTTTTTTTTCAAAATAAGAAGTTTCTCAATGTCAATCTTTGTAGCCTCTTACTGTCTCATTACATAGACTTAAACAGTACACTTCGGGTTTTTGAAAACATATAATGCTTTTCGAAATAATCCCCATTTGAATTTGTTTTATTTTAGTCTAAATTTAACAACAGAAAAAATAATGCCTCAAGTCCTCACCAAGAATTGCGTTTAAGGATTGAAAACATTAATTTTTGTTATATGTAGGGACTCATCAGAAACATGGTTAAACCCATCATCAAACAATGTCGATTATTAAAGAATAAAAGCCACATCTACAAATATATTATGACCTGATGGTGGAGACCAAAATCAAGAGTTCCGAGTATATGATTGAAGGCTTCACTATTTAGTTGTGCAAATGTTTCTGGATAAACCTCCAACAAATGTGACAAAAGAGAAAAATACTGCAATAAATCATATGGTGTCAGCTTTGGGAAAACAATGTATTCAGTATTTCTTCTACATTGTACATCAATATCTTACATCATGACAAAGTTTGGGATATTTCAAAAGGTCCATAGAAATCAGCGGTGTGACTATGTGAAGTCCAAAGTAAACCACCTGCAAGATCAATGCTTTAGAGATTCATTATCTAACGTTACATGAAACAGCAAAATGTAATAATGATACCACCTGAGATATGTTGGTGCCTTGGGCCTCAATCGAATCTGACGAGAAATCAATCTGCCAAATCAGTTATTTTCAGTTAAGTTGGTCCAATTTTAAGAAGCATGAGGTAAAGGTAGATCTCTTTCCAATTGCCAATCTGAAATTTATAGAAAGAAAACCTTACCATGTCTTTAGAACAAAGACTTGAAAGAAGTTGAAGAAGCGCACGCAAATCTTTATACTTGTCTGTTTGTGCCTCACTAAGTAAGCTGCTTGAAAGACTTAGCGATATCTGAAAGAGAGCAAAAAGGGATTTGATGGATCTTTGTTTAAAATAAAGAAAAAGTATAAGCAAATTAGCAATGAGTGTGGGTTTTCTTTACAAATACTGATAACATTATCATATTGATTTCACATGATATAACGAAAACGATTATCTTGTATACAGATTAAAAAGAAAACAAAAGCAAAAATAATGGACTGAAAATAAACACGGTTCTTTGCATACCATAATATATAACTAACAGAAAAAAGCGTAATCATTGACTACTAATACTGCAGGTGATATGATTCTAAAGATTGTCTTTGTTGTCGATCTAACCTCTCAAGATTAGTAAATTGGTTCAACCAGATTGAAACTTCATTAGTACAATTTGAAATCTGTAAAAGGGATTAGATTCCAAGTTGAAGAGGTAGCTAGAGGATACAACCTATAAATCCTCATTTCCCCCAAACAATAAAAATCCCTAAATACATGATTTTTTTTTAAAAAAAAATCCTTTTAAAAGAGACGGAGCTAAAAACCTATTCATACAGGAATTATTCTATTTAAATCAATTTTATGATAGCAACTGAATGCGCCCAAACAAACTTAGAACATGGAAGCGAAAAATAAGTCTCTACAATCTTTGAAGTACCATAACAAAAGTTCTAGCCATGTCTAAGGCAATAATGTCATTCAGAGCAACATTCAAAAGAGTATATCTTCAACTAGTCACAATGTTCCTCCCAAGCTGAAGTATTTTTTTACATAAAACAGCATAAGCGATAAAAGAAACTTACCTTGCCAATATTGTGAGATGAATACAGCTGAAGCAAACGCATGCAGAAATTAACAACGGCAGCAGTTTCTTGGGCCTCCAAGTATGTAATTTGTCCATCAACCCAGTCGACCACAAATTTTAGTAGCAGGTAGACAACTGCAGACTAAGCAATAGTAACATTCAAGTACAAAATAGCAAGTTTAGACACGCATGTCTAATTGAAAATAAAATGAAAAGGAATACAAATTATAATTAATCTAGAAAAGGGACATGTTATAAGGATAATATGAAAATGTTCACCAAAAGTATAAGATAGTCCTGGAAATCAAACTTGTGTAACAAGAGCATCGAGGATATATTAAACAAATTAATACAAGAAAATGTGAGTGTTACCTCATGTTTATATACTTCAAGCAAAACTAGTATGGGATTCATTACAGAGAATCCTAGCTCATATATAGCCTTCTGTGTTCGAGGTTCAGAAGCACTTGCAGCTCCACGTAGCCGTTCTAACATGCAGCTGACCTAAAGGATATCAATGATGACATTGAGGAGCTATTTTTATATAAACATGAGAATAAAATATTTGTTTGTGTCCTTACCGACAGGAGGATATCTGGTTGTTGGGCAATGTTTTTAAGATTACTCTTGCTAGACAGCTCCACTATATATGTTGCAATATGACCCATGAGATTCCTTACATACCTTATATACAAACAGACAAAATTTTACACGGTGTCGTGAAATTTTTGAAACTATAGAGTAAGAAAATTGAGATAAATACTCACTGACTCGACTCTTCTGAATTTCTCACACCTGAAGCTGATCGAACAAGTGTTTGTGCAAGAGATCTCTGAAGCAAAAAACCAATGGCATTTAGGCAATAGCCAACAGCAACAAAGTAGCTAGTAGTGGAAGTCGATAAGTTCTTACCTGATGAGAAATGTCCAACAAGAATAAAGTCTTTTCAGTAGAAAATGCATTCGCCAGTTCATGCCATGAATTCTGCATAAGCAATCAGAAATTCAAGAAGTGATGCTCCAATAATATTACTTTTGTTTAAGCAATCACTAGCGTAAAATGTGAAAGGTTACTGACTGTAATGTGTGGAGGGGTCCTGGATACATGAAAGTAATGGAACAAAAGCAGAAAGTATGCAATGAAAAGAAGCATTTGCTATATTGAAATTTGAAATACAAAGACTATTTCATTTTTTGAGAATTTATTACTACCTCTGTCCCTAATTATAGGGCCCTTTTGAAAAATTAACAGGAATTAAGAAAATTGAAAGTGGTAATAAATTTGTTTGTAATTTTTATTGTTTTTACAATTTTATCCTTTAAGATAGAGGGTTAGTGTAAGTCTTCAACATAGTATTTAATGTTGATTGAAGAAAAAAATATAAAATAAATAGGTTGGTAAAGAATTAATTAATGTACTTGGAAATACCAAAAGAGTCTTATAAAGAGACAAAAAAAAATTTCCCCAAAAGGTCTTATATTTAGGGACGGAGGTAGTAATATTTTTTGTTGAGTATTTAGAGGCATTTAATGAAGTGCATCAAATGCCTCTAAACCATTTCCCTTGAGGCACTCACTAACAAACCACTAATTAACTAGGATTTATGTTTATATAGTTTTAATTTCCTTGTAACTAAGGGAAAATTTTATCGGACAACTGTAAGACCGACTATGTTGAATGGAATGGAGTGTTGGATGGTTAAGAACCAACACGAGAATAAAATAAGCGTAGGGGAGACGAGGATGTTGTGTTGGATGTGTGGTAAGACTAGACGGGATAGGATTAGAAGCTAAACATTAGAAAATAGGCTTAAGTGGTTTGGGCATGTAGAGAGAAGACTTGTAAGTTCTGTACTAAGGAGAGTAGATCAGATGGAGGATAGTCCGATCACTGGAGGCAGAGGAAGAACTAGAAAAACTATAAGAGAAACTATTAGGAAAGATTTAGGGATTAATGAGCTGGATCCAAATATGGTTTATGATAGAACATTATGGCTTATTTTGATCCATTTAACCGACCCCAATTAGTGGGATAAGGATTGGTAGTTGTTTGTTGTAATTTCCCTGTAACTCTTTAATTAGGAGAGATAGAGCTTATATATTTGAAACAGTCCCTGTAATTTTACAAGACAATAATTTTTTCAGAGTTTCCTTCTTCACCTTTTTAACCTTCATATGCAAGCAGCTACCTACTAAACTTGAATTGCTCATTAACAAAAAATTATATCATTTCAAAAGATTCTTAAGTTTGCATCCAGATAAAGTTGCAGATTTTGATGTTTTGTCATATAAAAGCACAAGTACTAACTCACCAGGGCAACAAGTTGAACACATATATGCCTTTGTTGCACCAGTGAATGAAGTAACATATAACATGTGAGGCCCTGGAAAAAAAATAACAACCACGCAGCAAATATTAAATTAAGAACAACCATGTAATCGGGGGTTTTCTATTCATTCCAGTATTTCCCACAAGAACATTTCCAAATCAGAAATAACTAAATGTACATGTGTTTAGTCTATGTTAGAGTCCCACATCAGATAAAAGATGGCATGAACATGTGTTTATAAGTTGGAGCAATCCTCACCTCACAACCCGGTTTTGTGGGGTTGTGTTAGGCCCAACCACAAAGTTTAAGATGGTATCAGAGTCTTTTCCAAGATCCATTGGGCCACCTGCTATCAGGTTTCCGCTATCGGGCCGCCCACCATTTATCCACGCACCAAGCTCAATAGTGTTGGGCGTGACCTCGTGAGGGTGTGTGTTAAAGAGTCCCTCGTCGGATAAAAGATGACATGATCGTGTGTTTATAAGTTGGGGCAATCCTCGTCTCACAAGCCAGTTTTGTGGGGTTGTGCTAGGCCCAACCACAAAGTTTAAAAGCCTCATCAAATTATGGATAATATAAATCACATGAAAATGTTCTAGTCTGTTTTCCTAAACATCCCTTCGGTCCTCCCGAAATTTCCATGACTTGTGACCCTAATATAAATCACATGGCCTATACCAAATTTTGGATGGAAAAATATACTTGAATTTTTCTTTTTTTGATCATGGAATGATGATCTCCCATGAGGATTAGAAATTGATAATCTACAAAAAGATCATCTATAGTGTGTAGGATCAGATTGATCATCACTAGTCACAACACCTATGATATATGTTTACGAAATATATTTATATTGATAATTTCAAATACATAAGCATGTGAGGACTGTAACCATAAACATCTGAGTTTGAGTGTGTACTTTACATTAGTAAAAATACAGATGGACCAGGTAACAACTATATCAAATACTTGATTTAAACGAGAACATCCAAAATAATGAATATGATAGGAGTTTAAAACACAAACCTGCAAATTCTTTTCCCCTGGATATGATGTAAGTGTGATCAAAGATATACGAACAATAATATCAAGAATAACTCTCCCTTGGTTATGCTCTCCAAAGAAACTAAGCAACGCCTTTTTTGAACTATGCTCATAATGATGACCTGAATCTAATATTTTCTCTTCAATCCCATCGGAAGACATTAGATATGTGCTAGACCACCTTGCAAGGAACCATATAATTGACTGCATAGAACATAAATTTAGAAGAGTGATAAGGTAAAGCAGTACCTTGTCGGAAATGGCATATATAATGTCATACACAACCAAGTTTTTAAAAAAGTGCAAGTTGTTTAAATAAAAGGAAATAGTTATTGTAGAAAAAATGGTGCACTAGATCATAGGTATAATATAATAAAGTTCTGTACATGCAAAAGCTTATAGACTATCGTATGTATCTGTCTCTCAGGGACATAGTCTACTACTAAATAAGGCCAGAAGACAACAAAGCAACATATCTAGGTTTTGTGTCTATAACAAGACAAAAAGAATACTGTCGAGGTGAAAGCTTACGTAAGATAAATGAATAAAATAAAATACATTACCTCCATAAGCCGGGGACTAAAAACTGATGCTCTCATTTCTGGATTTAGGCACTGCTCAGCAAATTTTATGATTGTGCTGCATTAATTAATAAGAAGCAAGATATTATGGTTTTACTTCAATTGGATCAATTATTATATCCAATGCATTATTGAAATGTATCCGAAGTGTTATCTTGATTTCAAGATTCCATTCTTAAAAATCCAAGGAAGAACCCATACCTTAGCAGTTCATTAATTCAGAAATAACAAGATAAAAAAATAACTGAATAAAGACACTTGCATACGCACACAAAGAGACAGACCAAGTGGATACAGAAGGGAATCAAAATAAATATTGCGAATTTAACTTTGTCAAGGATATCATTCTCACAAAATCTACCCCTCTATTCCTTTTCAAGTGTTGCTTTTGTAGAAAACTTGTATTATATTCCTATACATTTATCGTTTTCAAAGTTCAATGTAACATTAATTATTGTTTAGTGAAATAATTATTTACTGCAGAGGGGGAAATTAGTGGAACGAGATAATATATAGTTGAGGGTATTATAGGGAACAAATAAACAATTCAATAAAAAGTAACAATTAACTGTTTTTCTTGGTGGTATGTTTAAATAACCTAAAAACGACAGCTAAAAAGGAACAGAGGAGGGAGTATTAAATATTTCAACCCTGCATAAACATGCTCATTAAATTTTATATTGATCTAAAACTTCTTTATATACCATTTACATAGGTTAATATCCATGTAAAAATTTACTTTATTCTACCGTTTGCGTGAAACTGAGTCTAGAGTGTTTATTTAATTCTGTTCTAAGCATTGTGCTTTAGTGAGCTGAGGGCCTTAGTTGAGGCAATTATTCTGTTTAGAGTTTGTTATATATATATATATAATGCTTCAGTAATAAAAACAATGAAGAAATACAGTTACAGATTCAGTTTCCTCTCAAAACACTCCTCTGTTATAGAGTTTCTTGGATTTTTCAGAGTACAATATACTTCTGCACAAAAGAAAATATTATTGATTATTCTCTATTTATTATGGTTGATTTAGTTCCCGTAAGTAATATCAATTGTTTACTCCAAGTTTCCTAAAAGCTGCTAAGAAAAACATGACAGACAAGTCTTCCAATTCTTGCACAAATGTCAATTGATCCCCATTCATAAACACACAATGCTACAGTGTGCACATGCTTGGGTGTAAATATACTACATGCCCCATAAGCAAGGAGGCCCAGAATAACAGAGCTATACATAAATTTCAACAATAGAGAACATTAGTTCAGTAAAGGGACAGTAAAATCATTTTACCACGTGCTAATTGATGTACTTATCAGCAGTAGGAAAAGTAAAATTTTCAAAAACATTTATGGGGGCTACTCATTCAACTGTGGTTTTGTAAGGCAATATGGACCAAAAGGAAGAAGTAAAAAACAAGGAAAATGATCAAATGTAAGATGAGAAATAGATGATAAATCAACAATTCGTAAAAGGTACTATCAACAAGAATTTTAACAGAGCTGAAGCAAAAAAGTGCTAATATCTGAACGAGGTTCACAAACATAATTTACAGCAAATCTTAGCAGGAACTCAGTACAAACAACAAATTCCAGAAAAGAGAAGAAAAGTACTGTACCTGGAAAGTAAAATAACAGGATGCTTATCTGCTTCCACAGAATTAACAACAAATTGAGTTTGTATGGCATTAGGAACCTAAATATCACACATGACAATCTTAAATTAATGTTTGCATTACACATCGTCTTCAACATGTGAAAGATAATAAGGGTTAAAGGTATTAATGTTTGCTCCATGTCATAGAGCAAACATGTGGAAAATAATATAGGTTAATGAGTTGGATCCAAATGCGGTTTATCATAGAACATTATGGTGTAATTTGATCCATGTAGCCGACCCCACTTAGGGGGATAAGGCTTGGTTGTTCTTGTAAAGGTATTAATGTGTTGCATTACACATTGCCATCAACATGTGAAAAATAATAAGGGTTAAAGGTCGAAAAAATAGAAGATGATGCACTATTCTATACAATTGAAAATACTGAGATAGGATCCAAAAGCTTCCAGTCACTATAACTATCTCTTAACATAAGCAACAGCCTCGGTTAGTTAACAGTTATCGTTTCTGTAGATGAACATCTTGCATTGCAAGTATCAGTAGTTATAGAGACGATCATAACCTCAGTATTCAGTTTATTAATTAGAAAATTTTTCTCGCATTCCTACTCTCTTTTCTATGTATCATGCTGACATTGTTTGAGAAAATCTGATACCCCCACCCCAAAGCATGCTTTTTTTGCCAGGAGTTTTTTCTGTCTATTAAGATTCCTTTCATTCAAAAAGAAAAAGAAGATTTGTATTTGTAGTTTACTAAAGAACATTTCTGAGTCAGAAAATAAGGAGAAACTACATCCACATACCAGTGGCATTTCCCCCTCCCCTTCATCTGCAATTACGTGGCCAATTATGAGCAGCAATGAATAAAGTTCTTCCATAGTTTCAGTCAAGTCAATAATGCCCCTGCCCTACAAATCAAGGGAATAATTTGAGCTATGGTAATAACTCTGGTAACTTAACATAGAATAGTTATGATGGACGGATGATATAAAACACAAACAGACAAAAAAAATAATGAGAAATTTTATGAGATTAAGTTGAATTGAAAAATTCGAGTAAACATTTGAGATAGATATTATTGTTGTGCTTAGTGTGACTCATTGGTTTTAACAGTGGCTAAAACTCAACAAAAAATCATGGTATAAATTAATTAAGAAAGAACTAATAACCAACTCATTTTTTGCATTATCTGGATCTACAAAACTAGTCGTTGTAGATGCCAAACATTCACAAAATTGGTAGGTACCAAGCATTATTCTTTAGTCTTGTACACCCCCGACTCTGTATGATTACATGGGTAGTGGACAGTATATTAAAAGCTGAATTAAAATGTTTGCTCGATGTTTAAAGCTGGCACCTTTTCCTTGTAAGAGCAGCTCTAAGGCCGGGAATCCTAGAAAGATTGATTTATCTTTTCTTAGTAAACAGATGGTAAAAAAGTTACATTCTAACAGCAACAATCTAGGGCAAGGAATATGATTGTAGTTAGTTAGTTGCTTGCTAATTAGAGTCTCGTTACTAGATTCCTTAGAATATTCCTTAGAGTACTTAAAGTTTGGTGGGTTATGACAGGTGGAGTCGATTTTATATACGGTAGTGGAGTAGGAGAGGTGATAAAATTGAAGAGCTGGAGACTGGTCGCGGTTTCATGCTGTGGACATTGTGCTTGGAATGAAAATGGAATATAGTAATATTTCTGAGATCAGAGCTCCTTGCTAATTACTTTTGAGGATTCCTTATATCAATATATAGAATGCAGTCAAGCAGCCTTCCATTGTCACTCTGTTAAGCAACCTTCTTTACCTACCTCCTGTAAACTGGTGCTAATTACCTCCTCCTCAATCCCGAAGTCCCTACCTACCTCCATATACTGCTTCTTTCCACCCTGCGACTAACATCACATTTTTTGCAATCTGAGCAATCACTAATCACAGTTTTGCATTTAATCAATTACCAATACGAATTATCGCAGTCCGAACAATTGCTAATCTAAATCTTTTGGTCTGAAAATTAATAATCTTTCGGAAGAGGGGAGGAGCCAGACAAGTATATTTGTAGAGGACATATTTGAAATTCTAATCCAAGAAATTATCCTCTATAACATGGTATGAAACCAACCTGATTAAGGCATGTGACTCGCTCTGAAAACACACTTGTGAGCAAAGGGATTGTAACATCAATAGAAGCTCTTGCAATAAGCGCATATGAGCTTAACCTTTCATCCATGGCTGCGTAGAAAACATCATTTGTTTTCAAAAAGAGCAAACAAAAGAAATAAATGAGATTGTACTGTAGAAAACTATGGTAAATAATATAAATAATTTAAGCACATCATAACATCAAATTTACTTTTCATAGGTATTAACAAAAAACACTAAATCATTTTCAAGGCAAAATCTTTCAATTTAAGCCCAAAATTGAGTTCTCAAACAAGCCTTGGCACAGTACAAGATTGGACTCAGTCTGCTGTCTGTAACTGCTTTGTGATGTTGTCTGTATTATTACTTCAGTACAACAACTTAACAAAGTCCAGTAACAGGAAAGCCAGTGTTGACAAAATAAAATGACAACTAAATTCTGGCGCATGCAATTTTATAAATCTTTGTCAAATTTCCATACCAGATACTGAAGCACGAAGATAATCTGAATCACCCTCATCATTAAATGCTGATGCAGAGGCCACTAAATAGAAAGAAGAAGAAAAAAACTATGTGAGGAAAAAGAAAGCAAGTAATACAAAAGAAAATAAAAAAGCACTATAGGAAGTTTCATAGGCTTTACTTCTTAGCTCGCATTCTACAATGAAACCAAAGAGATTGGCAGCAGCTTTTATCCCTTCCGATGGAAGCAAATCATTCACAGTTACGGTATTTATTGGCTGAAGAACAATTTAAATCGTTCAGCGTAATGACCAAGTCGGAGAGAAAATTATTTTATATAATTATATTTGAATTAATACCATTAGAAGGGCAGTCCAAGTATCCATTAAGATATCACGAGCTTCCCAGCTCCAAGTCTCGTCTTCTGTATTGCTAGTTATGAAGACTTTAATAACTTCAGACATCCACATTGACAAAAAGGTAAGAGTACCAATAGCCCTGGAGCATCAACCAAAATGTTTACTCATTTCAACTATCATTATGATATACAAAAAAAATACCTACAAAAAATTCAAAATACAATTGAAATACCTCATAGATTTTAGGAGATTGTCAAACACATAAGGAGTTGTTACATTTGCAATAGCCAACATTGCACGACAACCATCAATCATCTCACTGAATGAAACCAGAACCAATTTGAGGGTCAAATGTAAATAAATAGAACTGTGTAGAGGCAGGTATGTGCACAAGTATGTGGGTTATTCCAAACCTATCACTTTTCCCATTTTCAATAGCTTTTGAAACAGCATCAGGAGGGTCTACCCACTCTAGTATCCCAGAAAGGAGTTGCAGGAGATGCCTCTCATGCATTTTCCCATCATCTAAAACACGGTAGCAAATAATCAGAGAAATTCAAATAAAAGCCCCTAACTGAACAGGGGTCGTTTTAGCAATAACTAGTTATCTAGTTAAGAACTGAAATGTAGTCACAGGTGTTCATACTGTCAAAGCATTATTTACTTCTAGAAGGTTAGCCAGATCTCTACATTCTCCTCCCATTCTTTCTAGAAGATATCTAAAAAAAAATGATAAAGTTTGTTTATGGGCTAATTAGTTTTGTTAAAAGTCCCAAATTTGATGAGATATGCCTTGAAAATATGTTTATAAGTGACGGACATTTATCACCTTAGAAACCGGTTTTATAAGGGTTGAATTAGGCCCCAATTTCCTAACCCATGCTTACAAAATCGGCTCATAAGGTGAGGAGTGCCTCCTCTTTATAAACTCTTATCAAGAGTCTTATCTATCTGATGTGGGACTTGGGTTTTTCCCAATAGGCTCAACTCAAATAGCTTATCTAAGATCTGTTGGGCCATCCGCTATCGGGCCACTTTGGTCACACTCTTGATGTTCAGTCCTGGGCGTCAGGGGGCTGTGCTAAGTGTCCTACATTGGATGAAATATGCACTAAAAATATGTTTATAAGTGGTGGACAGTCCTCACCTTACGAAATTTTATTCAACATTTTATCAATGATCTTACTATCAGTAAAACTACTGGACACCTCTATAAAATCCATCCATCAAAATAACTCCCTCTCATCAGAAAGAGGCAAAATATTTATCAACTTGGAAGATCATAGTTCTAAGAAAATACACATACAGTCGGCATAAAGACGGTAGAGGAAACAGTTATACCAGAGAGAAATACAGTTCCTGTCAGAGAGCAAAATTGTACAATTAGCTTTCGAGCAGAGACTGCAATAGGGCAGTCAAGCCAGTAGCCTTCATGTGTGAACTTCGGCCTCAATGCAGCATATAAACTCAAAAGCCATCCAACATGACCACTCAATATCAATACATCACACCAATCTGAACCAGGCTGCATGTAAGCATCAAGAACATGATTTTGAGCCATCAGTGGGAGACTCATAACATGATTTTCTAGTAATGACTGTAATGCAATTCTGATGTTTTGCTGAATGCATGGAAACTGTTAATAAGCAAACCAATTGATTACCTTAACAAGGTGACATTCAGACCTTCTAAGAGAATCCCCATCTTGCCCAACTCCAGCAGAGAAGACATTTATTTTTGTGTCACTGGTATTGCTACGAAAATCCCAATTCAGGATTTGAAGCATGAGATCCAGTGCAGCGGTACAAACTTTAACCTCAGGTACAACAGAGTCAGATTCAATAATCCTATTTGTGACACTGCAAGCAGCTTCTTGGGTCCATTGGTAGAATGTCTAGAATATAGGTTATAATAATAAAAAGAAAAAAGGGAAAACAATTAATCTAACCCAGCAATCAACTTTACAAGCATAAATAACTGTCATTTTTAATAATAAAACCCCAATTAACTTAACAACAAAAGTGTAACTGCAATGTAGAATGAATATTCAAATGATAAAATTTCAATTAACCTAATAGCAAAAAGTGAAAACTGTAATGTAGAATATTCTAAATGGAAAGACCTTCAGGTAGTCTCGCTCAAGGGATCTCCTACACTGCTCATGAAATTCCCTTGGAAGGCCCATAGCACTTGAAGTAGAAGGAGAAAATTCAGATACCTATAGATATTCAATAAATAAATAAAGCTGGTATCTTTTACAGCTGTCGCAATAAAAGGAAATGGCACAATTTCTATAAAATAAAATCAAGTATTACATACCAATGATTCGAGAAATTTGATTCCAGCAAACTGCACATCTACTCCATGAATGCCCACAATTGCCTGATTCACCTGCAATATATTTGAAGATGTCAAAGACAATCCTATTACATGAATAGCTTCAAGTACACCTGCTCCAATTTTTACTGCCCAATAACCAATTTGGTCCCAAAGTAAGGAATAAACAGCTACAAGTACACCTGCTCCAATTTTTACTGCCCAATAACCAATTTGGTCCAAAAGGAATAAACAGCTACACCAAGAGTTAAACGAAATTGAATTATTTAAATCAAAATTTATATAATTCCCTAAAGTAATGATATTTGTACAACCATTTTGTAACAGCTTCTGGGACAGGTTTTTTTCCCTCTCTTCTTATTGTTCAAAAACAATAGAGAGAGAAAAAGGAAGTGAGTGAGTATGAGAGAGAGTTGTCCGGAAGTTGTCACAAAATGGTTGTACAAATATCATTTCTCTTTAAACTATAACTCTCCCTCTAGAATTTGGGGAAGACTTTACATGTTGGGTAGGGAGTTGGTTTAAGTAAGGCAATAGATGGGGTAAACTTTGACTTGTCTATTACAAAGAAAAGATTATGCCTTAATGCATTCTTAAAGGGAAGACTTTACATGTTGGGTAGGGAGTCAGTTTAAGTAAGGCAATAGATGGGGTAAACTTTGATTTGTCTATTACAAAGAAAAGATTATGCCTTAATGCATTCTTAAATATATTACTATAAACTGTTCAATAATTTAGTAGTGCACAGGAATAATGGATTCCATATGATCATATCCCATGCCAGAGCTGCAAGCCAATAGTTCTGTTCAAAGAGAAAACACAACCTACACACTCATATTTACTCCAGCTGTACAGTCACCAGTTAATCAATTCTGGGGGATTTGGACAGCCCACCGATACATTTCATGCATATAATTAGCGTTATGAAAATATTCTTCATTTTGAGTCCAAAAACATGAGTAGAAGGGGAAAGAAGAAGAAGAATACATGCAAAAAGATTAAATAGCCAAAAGAAACTAACGACATAGAATATGTGGGCACCTGATAAAAGAGTGTTTCCTTCTCCGCAGCTACTACCTCGAGCCTACATATAGAAAAAAATTGGCAAACCAACTATAAGATGAATACAACCTATAAGTTTAGCTAATACTAATCTGCAACAACATAACGATCTTTCACTCTTAGTTGAAGTTATCGCCTTGCTATGATATAGACCAAAAGAATAAAAGAACTTTTCCTATTACGTGTTTCCGATTAGAACATGTCCAACAAAAGATATATCTTAAAATCATTTATTTTTTGTATATAGCTAGGTCAAACTAGTTCATAGTTGTTCTAGTAAAGCTAATCCCGAAAGAGGATACTATAAATATCAGAGGTTCTTGTACCTACTGCATTTGATTTTAAGCAGCACCCATATTGTAAATTGGAGGTGCTATTGTTTGTAAAGTAACTTATTCATTTGCACATACGGGTCTCTCTCTTATAAAAACACACATCTCAAGGGAAGCAAATGTTCTTTAATAAACAAGTAAAAGTGCTACACTATACATATTAGGAGAAAACTAAGTAGCTTCACTTCATTATAAAATAAAACTGGGTTGGCCTTCTCATACTGACAAAAGAAATTAAGCAAAATATATCTGTGATGATAAAATCTTATATTTCCTCTTAAAAAAGTTACGGAATTTCATTGACCTAACCACTTGTTTTTTGCTAGGTAAAACAGCCAATACTGGCCAATACCCGTTTAGTTTGCAAATATTCAATTACAAAAATTTGTACAAGGCATATTTCCCATGGAACTCAGCCAACAAAAAGAGCAGCTAAGAAAGAGATTAGTACAAAAAGTTGTACAAGGTCACAACTCACAAATTCACTGGGATCAATTAGAAAGAGATCGAGAATGAACCATTTAGACCTCAACTATCTTTTTTTCAGCATTCTCATTGTTTCCCAATAGTCATTATTGTTCATTGTGATCCCAAAAAATACATATTATAGGTCAAAATAGTTGGGGAAGAATGATGACATGATCAGACTATTCTAATTCTAAGTCGCTTGGAGCTTTTTAAATATTTCATGTCCTCAACCTACTCTAAACACATTTGTAGGGTTTCGGGATTACTTCTTGTTTTCATTTTATTTGATTGACATATAAGTAGGCAACCGTATCATATATTTACAATACAGTGTTTATACAATAATTTATTAAAAGCAACAGATATTTACTTAAAGCAATTAAATTTTAGAATTTCAGAAAAAGAGAGCCTTAGCACAATCAATGGTTGGTGTTGCTGGAGTATGACCGAGAGGTCACAGGTTCGAGTGGTGGGATTAAATTCTTGTATGTGTTTGTTCTATAGCATGTATATGTGTAACTGTTGCTCTTTTCTTGTGACGTGTGAAATTCCTAACTCGGCAATAACAATAGGTACTTTTGGTAAATGTCTGTCACCGTAGTCCCAACAGTGACTGTGAGTGTGTGTGTTTTGGTCCTTGACAAAACAACTGTATTGAGAAGCAGAAATACAAACAAGTTTCATTCAACACTGGTCTCTCTCCCACGTCATTTTCTAAGAGATTATAGCAAAGAAAAAACTGTGGTTCAATGTTCTATTGTAGATGAGACAATGTTGTAAATGCAGGTTAATATTCAGACAATTTTCTGAACTGAAAATAGATTAACAGAATGCACTACTTACCAACCCCTTTTCATCAATTGAGCAGCCACAGAAGAAACTTTGGCTTGGACATAACTATCGGGAGAACTAGCATGTTGCATTGCATAGCAAAGACAAAAACTGCAATATATATTTTCGAAACAAAAAGGGCAACATATATATTTAAAAGGTTTAAAATGTATGTATCAAAAAGGGCAACATAGTTTGTAGATTGAAAGGTTTAAGCAGACCTAATCAAGCTTCTTTTGTCATCAGCATTGAGAAAACCCCATTCTCTGATAGCAGCTTCTCTGATTGCTGCAGCAGCTTGAAATCTTGCAGTTGCAACCAAGGAATTTTCTGCATAACAAAACCATTACAGTATCAGCATGATCTAAACCAGAGTAATGCACAAACTTTAAGAGGCCGCCTAATAAAGTCTAATGAATAAATATCACAGACATAGATTATTCTAAAACCAAATAACAAATAAGATGCCCCCTATTCTTATTTTTTATATAAGCTAGCAAAACACTCTTTCTAGCACTTTATCCATGACTGAAAGAAATTTAAGTGGGTCCGACCACATTGGAGATGAGTGCCACTATATAGGGAATGAAATCCACGTAATTTAGTGGAATCCACATAAATTTTACCCCATCATAAATAGTGTAACTCATGGTAGTCAAAATCGTGATTTCAATCATACGATTTTGCGAATGTACTTTATATATCTACTGGTTTGCGAATGACAGATGCGAAATGCAAAAGCACCTATACAGCAAGATTCTAGCCAGTAAATAATAAACCTTGAAATACAGCAGTCACAATTTATATATCTACTGGTTTGGAAATTAAAAAGAACTCCTGGATCAAAAGAAAGTGATAAAAAAAAAAAACAGCAATAGATCCCGGCATCGTGCTATATGATGGTTAAGTAAACTATAGCATAAACAGTTTATCCATTTAAACAAAATAAAAGTGAAGAATGTAAAGTGTGTGAGTGACTAACCAAGAATGAACTGACAAGTCTTATATGGTTGAGAAGATTGGCCTAATGACAATATAATAGCTTCCGAAGCTGCTGGATTGATTTGCATCTGAAAATAACAAATACATAACATGATTATATTAAGCATTGCGATTATTAAGAACAAAGAGGAATACGAAGAAACCTGAATGGAGTTGCTAGCTAACTCGATGGCTCGCATGGTAGAGTGAAGTTCGGAGAAATCGGTATTTGGAGTAAAACCTTGCATCTTCTTCTTCTTCGGTGAATGCGAAAACCTAGTTAATTAATCGAGATTCAACTTGGAATGATGTGATGTGATGATGCAGAAATTCGGAATCAAATTAAATCGCAACGAGAGTGAGTGAACGAACGTTGTTTGTTTGATTTGTAGAATCAGAGAGGAGAGTGAAAACGTCGTCGTTCGTCGTTTTGGTTGTTGAGTTGAGTTGAGTTGAGTTCAGTGTGCCCCTCTCTCTCTCCGTGGCTGAGGGGTTTTACTAACTGTTCGGTGCTCGCTCACTACTTCTATACTCTCCTCCTTTCCTTCTGCTCTCTGCATCTAGACTAGAGCCCAACGCCTTTTTCTTTTTTATTTAAAAAAAAATTTTTTTTTTTTTTTTACCTTTTAAA
>Ga0228710_1000311_pt1 | contig 55806 bp, 35 predicted proteins | sample MedpolnodulmetaG_FD_177995 | JGI IMG/M metagenome (GOLD analysis project Ga0228710, IMG submission 177995) | Root nodule microbial communities from Medicago polymorpha collected in Santa Monica, California, United States - pink nodules | ecosystem: Host-associated > Plants > Roots > Nodule... | reverse complement strand
GTGGTTTCTCTCGGTGGGAGACCTATTAAGGTCATGCACCCGAGACAACACCCAAAATTCTCCATAAAAGGAAACAAATTCTAATTTGAAAATGTCAATAAAATCATCAAAATTTCATTTTTTTTTCTTGTTTCAAAAAACCGTGTGCGTTTTAAAAATCATTATTACTTGTTTTGAAAAACAGTGTACGTTTGAAAAATCAGTATGCAAAACAATCCTCTCTACCCTAATATAAACATTCACAAAGCAACAGTTTTAAACCATAATCAGTACCATAACATAAACAACAATTTTAAACGAAGCTTAAACATCCCAATCAAAAGAATAAATTAAAAGGATGTTAAAAAAATCATTATTCATTATTTATTCTTTCAAAAAAAAAATCATTATTTATTGTCATGAGAAAAACCAATTTTGTGCATTTGCACCTATACATATGATTCAACAAATTGAAAACCAAAATCCTAACAAAATTAATTCTCAACTTCATCATCATGATCTTGATTTCTCCTACTCCTATTAATAGAAAAACTAACCCAAACTTCACCACCACCAACCCTTCTCCTCTCACCACCTTCTTCTTCCTCCCTTTTCTTCTCATCATCTTTCTCATCAACATGCATCTGATACCTACAAACAGGACAAGACCCATGAATCCCCAACCACTTCTCAATACACTTTCCATGAAACCTATGCTTACAAGGCATCTCCTTCACAACACCACCAACCTCAAACTCCTCCAAACACACAACACACTCTCTACCATCACCTTCTTCAATCTCAACCTTTTCCATAGCTTCTATAGACTCCTTTGTTGTCGGTGGTTGACCATTCTTTGTAGCACTACCAAGGTTGTTAAAGAGTTCTTCAAGGCTTGAAGCTCCATCGATTACAACCATGCTCTGTGTCAAAGGGTTCGCCAAGATGATTCTTTGAGGAGTGGAATCTTCGTTGGTTTCGGATTCGTGATCTGGGTCGCTGTTGTTTAAGGATTGTGAAAGGCTTAGCATAAAGGGTAAAAACAGAGACATGTCTCTGTTTCGGATCATTCTTTCGAATAAAGAAGAAATTTCAGCTTCTGAACCCATCAAATCAATTCAAAACAGAATTTTTTCTGTTTGATCTTTTTATTTTATCAAAGAGAATGGGTGAAAGAAAGAAAGAATGAAAATGAAGAGAAAAAGTGGAAGTGATGTGAGTTGATATAGAGAGAAAAAAGAACGTTGTGGAAGGATCTCGAATATGTGTTGTGAAATTGCTGTGTATTTGTTGCGATATTTTGGTGGAGGTCGGTATGCTTTTTTTATTTAAAGAGAAAGTTCTAGATTGTTCCTCTTCGTTATCTTACTATCCTTATTTTTTCATGTGATCTTCTTACTATTTTGGCGTGACCTTAAAGAATAGTCCTGTTAGAGAATCGATACTAAAGACTAATTTTGATAACGGAGATAAAATGTGAGAATTTTAACAACATTTAATGAAATGTAGGGACTATTTTTCAAAAGGGCCTAAAATGTAAAGACTAAAAACATATTTAACCTCTTTTTTTTTTGTTATCTTACAATCCATTTTAATTTATACTATATCTGCCCTTTTTTTAATTACAGCACCATTTATAAAAAAACGTTATCCTTAAATATCAAATTTTCGCTTAATATAGCAATGCTCATATAAGATTATCTACATAATTTGAGATGCATTTATTATTTCAATTAGAAGGAATCGTGTTTTTTTTTTATATACATAAAGGAATATGGAATTTTGAACTAACTTGTTTGTTATTTAAAATTTCAATTATATTGTTGGTGTTATTAAAAAAAATATATGAGTTATGCGTCAAAACGTATTTACAAACATAGTGGTGTTAAGACGGCGAAATAATAAAAACAAATGAAAGAAGATCGAGAATATGTCGAAATCACTTATTTAACTAAAAAGAGAAAGAAAAAAATAATTTGTAGGAGTGATTCCATGTCAAAATTGATCCTGAACCATCCCTCTTCTGTAGATCAAGAAGAAGAAGAGTGGTGCGGTTAGGGTTTTAGAAGGAGTAAAGAAAAAAATTATTATAATTATTATTATTATTATTATTAAGGAAGATTATTATAATTATTTAGAAGACACATAAAAATACTCAATTTAATTAATTAATAACATTAAAATAGTTTACGAAATATTATAAAATGATAGACTACAAATATGTCAAAATATTACAAAATGACAAAAATGATATTAATTTGTCATGAGTTTTTTTATGCATCATTAAAATTTGTTTGTATTTTTTATATAAATTTATAAATAATAAATATGTATCTCATGCATGATTTTTAGATTAAATTAAAGTTATTATATATCATTATTATTATTATTATTATTATTATTATTATTATTATTATTATTATTATTATTATTATTATTATTATTATTATTATTATTATTATTATTATTATTATTATTATTATTGTTATTGTTGTTATTATTATTATTATTATTATTATTATTATTATTTATAACTAGATGTAGATCAAACTAAATGTAGATATATTATTTAATTTTGATAAATAAATTTTCTATACATTAATTTTAAAAATAATAAATATTTGTTTATATATTTTATATTTTTGATAAAATACATTTAAGTTAAATAATACTAGAGCTAGTTGACAAAAATGATAAAATTAGTGTAATTTGGTACGTTAAATTTTCTGATTGAACTTGGTTCATCAAATAAAATAAAAAGCAAAAAGAAGGAGAATTGATAAAGGGAAATAAAGGAAAATAATGGGTTGTAATAATCAAAATATAAAATTTAACGGAGAATTTATTCTAGTTAACTCAAAACTTAGAAATTGTAGCTTCAAACAGAACTGCTTTTGAAGATGAAAATTGATTGCTTAACCAAACATGTTAGAATTGCTAGTTTTCACTTTTGAGGCTATCAGAAGTGCTTTTAACCGTGTAGAAATTGAACCAAACAGATGCTTAGGGGTGAATAGCTTTTTGAAATTTTTATCCAGAGTTTAATAAAAATTGATTTTAACAAAATTGACTAATAGAATTGTGCGCGAATAATCACAACAATAAGCAAAAAGATAAATCTATGTCTACTAAGATTCAATGTACCATTGAGTGATTCACAAGACAAATCTTACTAACAATCAAACTTTAATGTGCCTTGAACAATTTACAAAACTTTAGACAATTTCAAAATCAAACCTATATGAACAAAAATACCGAACTATTAATTGAAAACACAATGCATATGAAATTGAAGAATTGAATAGATGTTGCAATCAATTGATCTAAGCAAATTATTTAAAACCTAATTCAATGTATTGGATTATCTTTTGATGAAAAACAACTTAGATCAACACTAGCAATTAACCTAACTACTATTCAATTAATCCCATTGAATAGTAAAAAGTAAATAGGATAGGGAAGAAAGATAACACCGATATTTTTATAGTAGTTCGATCTTTCTCATCCTCACTAGAGCTACGTCTACTCTTCTTGATGAAGTATGCCTTCACCGAGGTCATCCACTAAGTAACAAATGTTGAATACAATATGTTTACAAGAGTTCCTTGAAATTAAACCTAATTCTTCAACCCCTATGCAAACACTCCCCCAAACTTCAAATAACTTTTGAATTTAGTGCTCCTTAAATCTTTGAATCCTTGATTACCCGTGCACCCCTTTGAATTCTTCACTCAAGTCTTCGATGCTACGTCCGGTAACCGAATCCTCTTCGACTTCAAGAACGGTTAGAAAGACCCCCAAGACCTTTAGAGGTGGAATGAGATTATTCACTTCACTTTGAAGCCTTGATTAAGCCCAATCAATCTTCTTGAAAGAACTAACTTACAATCCCTACTAGCACCCTAGCAAATCAATGTGACTCAATGTACAAAGTGATTCTAAGAAAAAGTGTTTAATCTTGAAGAATTTATGTGCAATGAGTTTTTGAGACTTAGATAGAATAGTTGCAAATGATTCAATGATTTGAAAGTTATGAGGAGAAGAGTTTATATAGTAAAGGCAAGGAAGAGCAAAATTTCGAGCCAAAACAACTAAATGAATCGATTCACTATATGGCCAATAAGGTTGTAAGCTAGAGGGGGGTGAATAGCTTTTTAAAAACTTTTTCCAGAGTTTAATAAAAATTGATTTTAACGAAATTGACTATTGGAATCGTGCGCGAACAATCACAACAATAAGCAAAAAGATAAATCTATGTGTACTAAGGTTCAATGTAGAATTGAGTGGTTAACAATGCAAATCTTATTAACAATCAAACGTTAATGTGCCTTGAACAACTTACAAAACTTTAGACAATTTCAAAACCAAACCTATCTGAACAAACATACCAAACTATCAATTGAAAACACAATGTCATTAGTTATAAGAATATTTCATGTCAAGTTGCTCAATGTTCCCGGAATTCATTTTTACGATCAAAGGAAACCATTTTAAAACTCAAGCTACATTTGAACCATCATAAATCAGATCACAGAAACCTTAATATAGCATGGATTTAGAAATATATCAGTGCAAAAATAAAATCAATACAAATCACTTACTCTTAAAGCTTATTAGGTCATGCTATTAGTTAACCTAATTTTTTCCCTCTAAATCCATGCCATTAATTGCTAATGATCTAATTAGTTAACCTAATTTTTCCCTCCTATTACATGTTAAATTTGAATTTCAAATTTTTGCTTCACAATTGTTATTTTCCCTCTTATGTGCGTGCCTTACTGATGTTTGGGAATAGCACTATTATCATGCTATTAAATATGACGTTTATAATACCCTTGGCAGTTCCCAAAGCATTTATGTGCATCTATTCACTCTCCCTTCTTGCTATTTATACGTGAAAGACAAAACCATTTTTTTCAAACTTTCCCTGCTTGATATATGTAAAGCATTAAATTGTGTGTATTGGAAACTAATCTTCCCATAATTATCCACCATATATCATGCTATAAATGTACACTCCTCAAACGGTGCCATACAATTCTCCTGGTCGTTACCTTAAAAAAAATTAAAATACTCCTAGTTATTTGACACGCCAATTCTTCTTCTTCTGTCTATTTCACTTTCTCTTTCTTCTTTACCCCTTCATTTTCTAGGTCGCAATCCTTTCTCCCTCATCCAATCCATCTCTTTCTCTCATGAGCATCCTTCATAACAGCTCCTGCAAATTTTGCTTTCTACTTCTCTATTTCCTCCTGCAATCGGATCTCAAACTGCTGCTCTTTCTAAAACGCCAAAATCCAGATTAGTATATCTCTTAAGAAGAAGGTTTGTGCGTGGTAGCTGCTTGCAGCGGTGATGGCTTATGTGACGGTGTTTGCTTGCGGTGGCTCATAGTGATAGTATAAGTCATGATGGTATACATTCTTGAATTTCTATTTTCTGTTGATGCTTACAAAATGCAGTAAAGAAGCATATGAAGTGCAATATTTTTATCCTAATATTATTTTTCAGACTATTCTAGATTGATGTTGAGGTGACAATTAATCTCATCCTACTTTTTAAAGGGATGGACACACATATTTAATGATTTACAAGTGTGGTTTATAATCTCATTTGTATGCAGATCAAACACAAAGTTCGTGTAAAATCTGAAAGCTTTATGAAAATTACATTATCTTATGGAGGCCCGAACAGATTAAACTTACATCCAGTACAATCATAAATAGTTTGTATTTATGCCTTTTTGGTTTTTCCTGCTGGTGCATGCAGTTGTTGTCCAGTAGTTCTGAGAACTATTTTCAGTTGTGATCTATGTTGGTTTGTCACAATTAGGCCTGGGTTTTGTGAGATACAATTGAGAAATTCTAGGTGATGGCTTTTTTGGTTGATATCAGGTTTAGGCCGTGGTTTTATTAGCTTAGGTGGATGGTCCTTTTTTTTTTGGTATGTATTGCCCCTGCTTTTGTGCTCCTGGTGTAGATTTTGTGCACAACATTAAGTTTGATTGAATATGTGGTATTTTTAGGTGAGCACTTCGGTATCTTTTAAGTTTGGTTGAATATTCATTCATCACATATTGCTATTCCATTGTGGTGTTTTATGATGGGGCTATTGCAACATCTTTTTTTCCTCTCTTATTGCTTTTCCAAAGCTAAAAAAATATACCTCTCTTGGTATCATTTGTGTTTCATGACCATGTACAAAAGTTAAATTAATGGAAGAATATTATTTTTCATGACCATGTACAAAGTCAACATATTATTTTATATGTTGAGTTGTTATTACCAAATGGAAGGGATGGTTGCAACTTGCTGCTGTGTTAGTTAACTTGCCCACCATCAAACCTTGGTGTGACCAATGGTGTACTCTTATGAAATGTAAGTTTGGCCAACAGAAGCTAAAACCAACAAATAGAATGATTAGTAGGTTTCAAGTTCAATACAGTTACAATCAATGGCACAACCTACTTAATTTTTTTGTCTACAAAAGCTGCATGCAACCATAATAATATCTTGGTTATATGTGATATCTTAGTTGCATAATATCAACCTACTCATAGGTTGTGTGCTCAATGTAGAATATTTATGCTTATTACTTCAACCATTAACAATAGGCTGCACATAGATCGTGTGCTCAAGATCAGTCATATCTAAAATGATTTCATTACTTGAACAACTCAATATAAGCATGCTTATACCTAATTGAAAGTATCTAATTGTACAACTATTTTATGTTCTCAAAGTAATCCTGCTCAGGTGCGTGCAAACTTCTTATACAACCAAGTAAACCAATCTTTAATATCACAGGATTAGCTCGAATTTGGTTGGTTTCAAACAACCGTGTAATATCTTTTTATGGCCTCAATGTAATAAAAATAGATGGCCTATCAAATACCGTGTAATATCTGCAGGTTATGCTAAATCTATGATTTGAAACTTAATTTTAGGCGCAAACCTACACTAACCATGTGATTAACGGTAATTCATGATATTAAACTTTGGCAACTGTTTTTTTAAGTTTTGTGTTCAACAACAATGAAGTTACTATTATGAATTCAACTCAATAAACTTTGTTAACCGTGTTTTATGAATTCAACTCAATAAACTTTTGCTATGAAAGTGGATTGGCATATAGTATGATTGTTCTAGAAATATTTTGGTTGTGAACTGGAATATTGCTAGCAGGATGATGTTATGGCATATAATATCCATAAAAACCCAGTCCATTTGCATGGTAGGATGATGCTATGAAAAGTGTTGATATAGTGTGATTTTTTGACTGAGTCCAATCAACCAAAGAAATACTCTAACAAATAATAAATCTGCACATTGAAGAATTAAAGTACTGCTATAATATTATTATATAGTGCGTAATCAACTAAGTTCTGCTATATGAATGCAGCAAACTTTAATTAGTACTAATCAATATGTATTCACTTGATGATCAATGTTCTTTTCTCTTTCAATTTCAATGAAATGTCGCTTATTTGTTCCATTTTTTTTGTTATATCATCCTTTGTTAATGGTCTATACTTACGAGCACAAGAGCAAAGCATCCCAATCCAAAGTATAAACAAGGAATAAAAGAATCTTTAACCAAACAAAGCATTCATATCGTCAGATTAAATAAACATACTGTGACAAGAGATTATTTTCTAAAAAGTTTTGCCTTATAATAACTTTTAAATTAAAGGATTATTTTATAATGAGTTTGTTACTTAATAGTTAGTTTTGAAGTTTATATGCTTTTCAATGTCTTTCTCAAAACCTATGGATCTATATGTTCTAATTTTTTAGTATTAAATTCAAGTTCTAAAAATTTCCAAGGTAATACAAAAAAGAACGTGTATTCAAATATATATGTACTAACGAGTTTCTTGGACTTCTTTATGATTATGGAATGAATTTCCAAGTTACTTTTATGCTATAACATATAAAGAAAGGCAACTTTTATTTATTAAGAAATTGCAATGTTAAAATAAGCATCGATTGTTTTCTTTTAAATAGGTATATGTTGCTAAAAAAATGTTAAATAGGTACATGAGCATCGCCCATTCCCAATCAAAATGCCCCTGCCCCCTTTCATTGTCTTCTCCTATACTCTTCTTCATTGCTCTCTCTCAGCTCATAAGACCTGTGCGGCGCACGGGTCATCAATCTAGTGTAGCTAATTAACATTAGTTATAAGAACCCTCTACATGTCAATAACAAGTAGAGCAATAACGCATGACAACAACATAACTCGGTTACTACTTGCTGCTACACAAATAAGTTAATTAATGAATTAAGCTAATTTAACATGAGAATTTTCATTAATCCCACATACAAATTCCAAGCCTAACTAATCAAATTCACACATGTAACACACAGTTAGGGTTTCAATTTTCCTTCTATTGCATGTCAATTTCCTTGACCCTAATTGCAAATTCAAGTTCCCTTTTGCTATAATTAGAACCTAATTTGAGAAACTCACCTCGATCAGTATTGATCCCTCAAGATTTTGATGAAGTGTGTGGGTTCACCAAGCTCTAAACCATCATTCTTCGCCCTTTACTCCTTCTTCAAAACGAGCCCTTCATCTTCTTCGTCGGGTAATAGACAGCTGCATGAACACATAAGCAAACCCTTGAAAGGAAAACGATTGAGATAAAGCATGGTTGAACAACAAACAAGAGAGGACCGATTGAGATGAAGGGAAAACAGTTGAGATTTTTATGTTTGAACGATTGGAAAGCAAACAAGATGAAGAGAAAATGATTGAGATGAAGCCAAGTGCGATGAAGGGAAACCCAAATCTTTGTTTTTCTGGTAGAAAGCCAAATGCGTGTTTCTTGTTGTTTTAATTTTCTTATTTTTTTAAAAATATAATGTAACGGGTTATTGATAGAAATTAAGGGGTACTTACGGATTATTAAATCTTTTATGACATTAGTGGCAGATTTACGTCCCTCGGTAATACAATGCCATGTGAAACTGTACTTCATTGTCAATATTGATGGAAAAAATTCGTCAGTAATCAAAGGCAGATTCGTCATTAATATTACTGGCGGATTTATCCAGCAATAATGAAAATTTCAAAAATATTGAGGGTTTATTCCATCAATAATGTTATTGAGGGTTTTTTTTGTGTTACTAAGGGTTTATTCCGTCAGTAATTACTAAGGGCCTAAATCCCTCAGTAATGCAATTTTGAATTGGTTAGTAAATTGGGGAATTCTTGTATGTTCATCCTCCATTAGTGAGTGAATAGTTAGTGGAGTTTAATTACTTTGATCAATCACTTACTCATTTTGAGTCCTATAAATAGGGCTCGTTATGTAGTATAAAGAACACTTGTGAAGAGAATAATACAAAAAGCTTTCATCATATTCTTCTTCTTTTTTGATTTTGTCCTTTTAGTTTATTTTATAACACGCTATCAGCATGAAACTCTATCAATCTTTGGTAATATTGATTCTTGTATTTCATGATATATTTTTTTAATCGACAAAATTTATTCACGTCAAACTTGTACTAGTAACATTACCACTTGTTTTTTATGATATTGCTTACTGTGTTGTATGTTTGTTTGATATACTCTTAAGAAACTGTTTCCTATATTAACAAAACCATTTACTTATTTGCTATGTACATTTTGTTCGAGTTTATTAACTATACGTCGATAACTTAAACATGCTTTACAAGATGTTCAATCATATTTGACGAGGCTCAGCAGGAGGCCGTACCAGATAGTTTTTCAAGAGGCCCTACCGACTTGTCGCTTCTATTGATTTTTGATAGACATGTGGCCTACATGCTTTGGAGTGACAACGCAGTAAGTTTTATTCTTTAATTTTATTTAATTACTATCTTTTTATTTTTAACGATTCAATTCTTATATTAAATTGTTTATTTTGATTTTTTTTTCTTTTTTACCCTTCAATTTATAAGTTTATTTTAATTGATATATTTATATGTTTATTTTAATTATTGTATTTTTAACTATTCAATTATCATATTAAAGTGTTTATTTTAATTTTACGATTTAATTGTTATGTTATAAAATATTTAATGTTTATTTTAATTTTGGTTTTTTACAATTAAATTGTTATGTCTTTTTTAGGTTTCTTGTTCGTTTAATTTTTTGAATTTCAATTTAGGGAGGAGCATTGGATTAACCCTTCCTCGCACGGGATAAAGGATGTAAGTGTTACGCATATTATTTCACGTAAATGAATAAGTGTTATTAATGTTGTATTTCAAAGAGAAATTATTAGTCATTTAACATGATTATCATTAATTAATGATATATGAAAGATAAATTAAAAAATTGAAAAAAATAGGGTGCAGTAAGAAAAACATTTTATAATTTGAGACTAACGAAGTAAATATGATATACGACCTCTCAAGTAATTTTGCCCCTTCCTTAAAAAAAGAAAGTAATTTTGCCCCTACTTTTATATAAAATTGAAAAAATTAATTCTGCCCATATTTTTTTTTTATTTTTGAAATGCTTATTTAATTTTAAATAAAAATGTCACATAGATAATCATAAACCCTTCAAAACAACAAAACTATCGCATCGGAAAACGCAATAGTTTCCTCCGCCATTTCCGGCCCTGCCCCTCCATTCTTAAAACATGTTTCAAGTGGTGAATTCATTTGAACTGTTTCAATTCAATAATTCTTCTTTCTTCGGAGTTATCCCAAAACCATTCATCTGCTATCAACCACAAAGTACTAGTAAGTATCTTTCCAATTTGTTTTCTTCGGACACGATACATATCCGACACTGAGACACGCCTTATTCGAGGAGTATCTGTGCTTCATCTTAATATCAATTTTGGTATTGTGTTTAATGTGAATTTTGATAATGCTTGTAGTAAAATTTGAATTTACTTTCAGGTTTAGTTAAGAAACCATTAGTGGCTAAAGCCAAGGCGAATGCTAGAAAAGAAAGTGCTAAAATTCGAAACAGAAAGATGCAGAAAAAGGTACTGCTTGTAAGAATATTGTATAGTTGTTCTTTTGGTTGTAACATGTACTGGTGTAGTGTCACTGTCTGACATCGACCCACATCGAACACCAGACACGCTTTCAGTTAGAAGTGTCGGTGCTGCATAGTTGAGTTACTTCAATTAGCGTTAATTGTCTATCTTTTATTAATACCATGTTATGCTGCCCTTTTTTAAAGTTTAATGGAACTGCAACACATCCAAGGCTTTCAGTATTTTGCTCAGATAAGCAATTGTATGCAATGCTTGTAGATGACCAAAATAAGAAGTGCTTATTCTATGGAAGCACGCTGCAGAAATCGTTTCGAGAAAATCCTCCCTGCAGCACTGTTGTAAGTAGTCCAACTCATTTTTGAGACAAATATTGTAACTTTTGTTACATTAGATTTTAGATTTGGATTTTTTCTTATGTTTGGGTGAAATATTGTTTTAGGAAGCTGCTCAACGTGTTGGGGAAGCACTTGTGAAAGCCTGTGTTGATCTAAACATAAATGAAATATCGTCTTATGACCGCAATGGCTTTGGTCGTGGAGAAAGGTTAAACGCCTTTGAGATTGCCATTTCCAATTATGGGTTCTTGCCTAGATAGGTATGTAACTGATAATATTGTTCTCTTGTCAAACACACATGAAGCATTATGATGTTCTTATTGGGACAGGAAGAGATTGCTTTATCGCAAGTTGCAATATTGGTTAATAGATCATGAAAATAAGAACTTTGAAAAATCCATGCTTTAAATGTTATGGAGTATGAGTAATAAAATGGGATAGTATTTGATGTAATCTTGTTGAAACTCATTCTAACCATAAGATAATATCATAATTAAGTGAAAATTTGCTTAAGAAGAAGGAGGAGTAACACATCATTGTTTTGCTTAAATATATTACTAACTTAATGATGGTATTATTACATGTTAAAATATGTTAGTGTGAGATTATGAATTATACGACATTTTTTGCACATTTTCTGCAAAAATAATTTGCTTCATTTAAATTATTACATGTCATGAGAATTGGGGTAAAGATGAAGGATATGTGTGTAATTTCCCTTGTTTTCTTGGCTAGATACTTACTAGGTGTGAAAACTTTTGAGTCTAAACTCCAAAGGAATATAATGTTTTAAGGTCCCTAATTTTGATGAGTTAAACCATTTGATGAATTCATAAATGTGTGAATGTAGCTTCATCAGTTGGTTCATTGTGCAGAACAAATGAACAATTGAAGAATCTTATAACTCTAAAGTTTGTACGAGTAGAACAAGAAAAGTTTGTTATAACCATTTGATAATACTCCCGAAGCCTGAGGTGAAGTGATTGCATGAAGAAATGCCCAGGGTCGTCTAATTGTAGATGAAAAGCCAGATGTTGACTCATGGTCTGACACAAAACTAGCTTGTATAAGTATATAACACATGGGCAATGGATATTATATCATGATTCATGAAATCTGTTAGACAGGCCTCTTGTTAAGAAGTATTATGAGAGGTAAAGCAACATAAACTGACCCTGGCAGTTTCTGGTTAGTTGATAATTATTTAAGGGAAATGCTAACTTGTGCGCTTAAGGCACAAGTTAATGAGTCAAAAGTAGAAATATTTTGTTGTAATAAATGCATTTGAATTTAATTTTTTCAGTTTTGATTAATTGAATGCACAACATTTAAGATAATGTTTCTACTTTTGGGTTGCTTAACATGTGTCCTTAGGGCACAAGTTAACATTACCCATTATTTAATAGCAGTTATTATAAGCAGTTTCTTTGCAGTTTGTGAATATTTTTTGTTTGTACTAGGAATAATAAGGAAAGATGAGACTAGTCAGGCATCCTAGAATAATTCGAGCCGTTATTTGGAATCAGAGGGACAGGTCTCGAACCCTTGGTGGAGACTGTGTCAGTGTTTTACTATTCTTTGTGCGATTAAAATTAGTGCAACTGTGTATTAGTTTGCACTGTCTCTGTTTTTCCAGTTTAATGGAACATCAACAAATCCAAGGTTTTCCGTATTTTGCTAATATAAACAATTGTATTCAATGCTTGAAGATGACCATAATAAGAAATGTTTATTTATTGGAAGCAGATTGTACAAATCGTTCTGAGAAAATCCTTCCTGTAGAACAGTTGTAAGTAGGCCACCACATTTAAGAGAAATATATGAGACAGGGAAAACAATGTTTGACTCATTATACATCGGATTTTTTCCGACATGAATCCAGGAAGCTGCTCAACATGTCCGGGAGGTACTTGTCAAAGCATGTGCTGGTCTCAACATACGTAATGACTTTGGTCGCGGAGAAATGCTAAAAGCCTTTGAGATTGCTATTTCCAATTATGGATTCTTTGCCTAGATAGATAGGTATGCAACTGATAGTGATGCTCTCTTGTCAAGCACATATGAAGTATGCTACTATAGAAGACAGTCTTATTGGGACTGGAAGATATATTGCTATATAGCAAGTTGCAATGTTGATAGATCACTAAAATAAGAACTTTGAGAAGTCCAGGCTTCCAATGTTATGGACATGGACTTGATGAGTTTTGAAATTGGGATGGTATTTTAACACCAGATAATATCACAATTAAGTGAAAACTTGCATAAGTAGAAGGAGGGGGAAGACTTGGTTAGTTTCATTTAAGCATATTACTAACTTAATGATGGTACTATTACATGTTAAAGTATGTTTTAATGGTGTGAAATTATGAATTACATGACATTTTTGCACATTTTATGCAAAAAAACTGCTTCAATTAAAGTTTTATCTACAAAGTGCATTTAGATGTCGTGACAAAGGGGATAAATTTGAAGGAGATTGATTATATTTAATTTACCCTTAATTTTCTTGGCTAGATACTTACTAGGTGTGAGAACTCTTGGATCTAAACTCAAAGGCATGTGATGTTTTAGGTCCATCACTTGGATGAGTTAAAATGCTTGATGTATATTGTGTAAATGTAGCTAATCAGTTGGTATTGTGCAGGACAAACCAACAGTTGAAGAATCTTATAACTCTTAAAAGTTTGTACTACTGGTAGAAGCAAATTTTGGATGCAACCATTTGATAAAATTCCCAAAATTTGCAATTCGCCTAGTTGGATGCTGGCTACAGACGCAAAATCAGCATCATACACAGCCTGTGGGCAATGAACAAATACGAAATTCAAGAAATCATTCAGGAACTGCTGATAGTTGACTTGTTGGCAAAACGGAAATTCTAAGAGAATTTTCATGAAGAATATTTGACCTGATATGTATTAGAAACAAAGATTGATCTTTATAATTGATATGTGAGAAAAACATTTATCCTAAAAGAGTTATGCACATGTTAACATGTTTGCTCAAGCTGATAAACTAGTATCTTCATGCCCAATGTTGAATCGCTTATTGAGAAAAGATTTTTGTTCGTATGTTTGATTTGATTGTCTGTATTTGATTGCACTATTATTGTTTCTATCATCTGTGCCAAAAACCGTGTGATGCTTCTCAACAATGAAACATTCGTTTATGTTGACAGTATCCTGAACAACATTCTGTTAACAATAGGGATACCTATGTTTTCTTTTTTTCTTTTCCCATCAATTCTAAGTCCTACATCCCAATCGGAATCCCTCTGAAACATCCCCTTGTAGCGTCTGAAATCCATCCTCTGCTTGATACCTTGATCATTGTCAAATGGTTGTAGATGACCAAAATAAGAAGTGTTTATTCTGTGGAAGCATGCTGCAGAAATCGTTATGAGGAAATCCTCTCTGTAGCATTGTTGGAAAACACATGAAACATTTTATTGTAGAAGTCGATCTTATTCCGACATATTGCTTTATTGCAAGTTGCAATATTGGTTCATAGATTATTTAATAAGAACTTTGAAAAAAAAATATCCAGGCTTCAAATGTTATGGACTTGATGAGTTTGAAAATGGGATGGTATTTACAGTGGCACTGGCGTCCCAACAACTCATTTCTCTCTCGTCATCTTGTCTGGAGAGCAATTTTTCAACCAATGCAAAAAATCTATTTTACTTTTTTTTTGGATCACTTCTACTATAATAACTTTAGAGACAATATCAAGTTTTCCCTATCAAAGCAAAGGTGAATTCTCTGACGTTGTCGTGAAAAAGATGGATATAAATCCATCTGTCGTATTGATCAATAGGAAGAAGAGCGTTGAGTAATGATTTTTTTTCCAACTGGTTTCTATAATTATTTTCTTCGTATGATTGAGCCTAATTTAACATGGATTTTGAGTTCTAAATATCCTTAATACACTCATTTCCCTTAAAAACACAATATAATATATTTTTCTTATCTTTTATAAAACACTTGTAACATTTTTCTCTTAAAAAAAATTACTTTTTTTACTAGGAGGCCTATCTTTACGGTTAGAGCCAAGCCTCTAAACGACCCTGTTGGAATGTATTTAAATGGATAAAGTTGAAGATAACATTCCATGTGAATATCTAATTTATACTCACGGAGAAGTTAAATGATCACCGCCAAGAGTTCTCTGGATCATGCGGCTTTGAGTAAAGTTAATCTGAAAATGTTTGAGTTTTATTAATCGGAGTACAATTCCTAATAATAAAATATGTGGAAAAGTGTAAGCACAACGAAAAATACAATTAGCAATGCAAAATTTAAGCATATGATACATGAGTATTACTTTTTCCACCCTATGTCCTTCTCAAGCGCCCTGCCAAATTTACCAAATTGCCATCCGGAAACTTAAAGATGGGTCCGGACTATATATTCCGGACAGATTCGAAGTATAAAAGGAAGTTCACCCCCCATTTTTACAGTTTCACTTTTTACTCTCTCTCTCTCTCTCTCTCTCTCTCTCTCTCTCTCTCTCTTTTCCCCTCTAATCCCAAAATCCAAACTACAAAAATCCAACCAAAATTGGTGTAATCTTGCTCAAACGGACCGCATTTCAACCCTTGATAAACATCACATGGAAGATTAGTTCGATTTCTCCATGCATGCAAGTAATTTGTACCGTTTTTTTTCTTCTGCACTGAAGCAATTTGGATTTCGTTTTCCAGACTGTATTGTTGCAATCTGGAAAATAAATTCCGGAAACACTCAATATTTGTTTTTAGCGCATGTTTTGTACTGTGGTTGTGCTGATTGTGTTGTGTGCATGTTACAGAAGGTCCGTCTTCTACTCGGCGCGTAAGGGAGGCATGGCATGCTTCCCGTAGGAGAGAGCATACCCAACGGATGGAGGAGGAAGGTGTTGTTCCTCCGACGAGTCGGGGTGCCAGAGGACGTCGTGCTGAAGTCGAGCCTGATGTCGAGCATCAGCAAGAGTATGACGAGATGGACGTGCATCAATTGGAGAAGGAAGAGCTTGAGGAGGAGCTTCAAGCAATGGACGATGGTATGGAAAACGCGTAGCCGCAACGAAGGCGAGCAAGGAAGAGGCGTGTGGTGGACCCTGACCCATTTGATGACTATCCTAGTGGCCCACACAACACTAGCTTGTTGTGGAGGTACCATGTGCACGTGGCCAGGAAGGCGTCTGATGGTGAGATATTTATTAATGTTAAACTTACTTTAATATGTTGTTAATCTTTGCGAAAATGATGTTTATATTCGTGAATTTAAGGTTTATTAATGTTACTTTAATAAATTGTTGAACTGCTCTGTTTGTGAAGCCATGAGTGTAAACTGATGTATAGGTATTATTTTTTATTATTTGCAGTGGCGTGGCAATATAAAATGCATCAACAACGGAAAGAAGATTATGACGATGCATGATAACGATACCACCCCTATCATGGCTGGACGGTGGTGGCGTCATAGACTGCAGGGCACCGGTCTTTCTTGGCTTCAGGATACCAGCTACTGCCTGATTGACCACGGTCTGGTTTGTGCTTTTGTGGAGAGGTGGCACGAGGAGACTTCGAGTTTCCACCTTCCATTTGGGGAGATGACAGTGACACTTGATGATGTGTCATGTTTGCTGCATCTCCCCATTGATGGCATGCTTCTGTCCCACGAGGCTATCACACGGGACGACGCGGTGGAGTGGATGGTGGAGCAGTTGGGGTCTGATCCGAGTGAATCTCTAGTTGAGGTGACTCGTACCAAAGGTGCACATTGTCGATTCAGCTACTTAAGGAGGATTTTCAAGGAGCGTATGTTGGAGCAGTTGGCGTTGGAGACTGAGCATGGTGTGACTCAAGAGGTGCGGAGGTTGCTGGACCAGGCTGTCCGCGTATATTTGCTATACTTGGTGAGGATCACGCTCTTCACTGACAAGAGCGCCACTATTGTGGATGTTGACTATCTGAGGTACTTTAGAGACCTTGAGCTTGTTGCTGGTTATTCATGGGGAGCTGCGACGCTAGCTCACTTGTATAGGGAGCTTAACAAGGTTGCACGTTGGAACTGCGGTCAGGTGTCAGGATACCTGACTTTGTTGCAGGTATAAATTAAAAATTATGTTTTGTTTTTTAAAATGTAAGTGTTTATTGTTTGTATATTTATATGTGGTTTTCATTGTTGCAGGCTTGAGTGTATCAGCACTTCCAAGGTATGGGAAGCAATGATGTCTGGGCACCGTATCGGGAGGATCGGGATCCACGCGCGATGCTTTTTGTACCACTATCTGGTTTGGGCACACCAGACAACTACAGAAACCATCTAGATAGGCTGGATCTGAGTGGTATTGTCATGGCCCCATATGGAGAGCACTGTGAGGCACGTCCATTTGAACGGGTCAGCCTTTACTCTGGATGGCTCAGATACGGAGACCGCATGGTGAGATATCTGTCGGAGCGGGTTCTTCGTCAGTTTGGGAGGGTTCAGACCATACCGAGACATCCCGCTGAGATTACACCTCCTGTGACTAATTTGGGGGAGATCTCACTCTGCTTTCAGCATGCTCTTGATCATGCGCTCACACCTGAGCAGTTGGGGCAACGTGCAATTCATGGCGTGGAGGCACTAGATGGATACATCGAGTGGTTTTATCACCATTCTCATCCACGCATGATTCTTCCTGGCATGCCGGTACTGGTGTCGAGGCCACCAGAGCGTGAGGTCCTTGATGTGCTTGCTACTCAGGAGGATGAAGAGCATGGGTACTTACAGCTTAGCGGAAGGATGAGCCGCATCAGAAACCATGTGTATGTTGTGATGTCCAGTGGTCTAGTGCCGCAAGGGTCTGAGGAATAGCAACATTTGGAGGATGTGTTGAAAGAGGTGCATGATAGGAAGATTTACCGTCGTCGGGGAGCTACTGAGGGTGGCAAGGGTGCCAGAGGTGGTGGCGGTGGTCTGAGTGTAGTTATTAGGGGTTGATTGTAATTTTTAATCATGTTATGTTATATTTGAATATTTTGGATGATTTTTAATTATGTAACACTTGGATAATTTTTATTTTTATGTTTTATTAATGTTTGAATGTTTGAAAATTATATTGTGTTGTTAATTGTTATGTTATAAGTTGAATTTTCTGTTTGAACAACTGGTCAAAGGCCAAAATGTTGGACTACATGCTCTAAAACAGAGGCTCAGCCAAAACAGATGGCTTCTGCCTCTGTGCTGATGCAGTTCGAATTACATAATCCGGAAGTTTGTACACTTTCCGGATTATGTAATCCGGAAACATCATTTCCCACCCCATTTGTTGACTTTCAACGGGGTGATTTACACATTTCGGATTAAACAATCCGAAAAGTGTAAAAAGTGTCCGGGTTATGTATTCCGAATCTATCCATTCAACATTGGCATCAACATACATCAAGGTTCTTTAAGTGCTAAAATCCATGAATTTGTCCGAAATTCATTTTCCAGAAGTTGTTCGGATTATATATTCCAGACTAGGGCTATTTTTGGAGAAGAGAAAAAAAAAAAGGGCGCGCGAGGAAAGACATAGAGTGGGAAAAGTAACACTCATGATACATTTGTAACAAAATCTTCGTTAGAAAATGAAAAGTTAATTTGAATCTTGCTTCTAATTTGATAGCCCAAAGTTGTGATTATTTATCTTCTCCCTTTAAAAATCACTCTTTACTTTAATTTCACGCTCGGAAATTTTAAGCGTGAGTTAACTCACGTTGATACTTTTAAAATAGGTTGAACCGACTTAAAAAGTGATTAGACCGATCTTAAAAATGTCAGCGTGAATTAACTCATGTTGACACTTTTAAGATCGGTTGAACTGACTTAAAAAGTGATTAGACAGTTCTTAAAAATGTCAGCATGAGATAACTCACGCTGAATTAAACGCTGAATTAAAGGATGAGAAATTTTGAAAGAGGTAAGAGCAATTTTTCGATTATTTGGAATCAACATAAGAGCTTGATAGAGAGAGATTGGAATGACACATGGAGTTTATGAGTGAAGATTGCACCGCGTTGCAGTTTTTTTATTGTGAATAGTGCAGAAAAATTCTAAAAAATATGTGGTTTCTCAACCGAGACAACAGGTTACCAGGTAAAAGAATAAAAGAAATGGATAAAGTGGCAAAATATCATTGGAGTGTGTTAAAATGTGTGACCTTAACATTTAACATATAGATAAAAAAAGATGGAAAATAAGAAACAAAACTGAATGAGTGAAATACACTGAAAAGTAAAGTGAGTTGAAAATATTACACGTCAAAAAGATGGTGACTCGAGTATACCAATGAATTTTCCACTAGACTATGGCAGTATTGGCATAAAAAATTGTTAAAAAATTGAGGTTTCTTTCTACAATGAATGGCATGTTTCCAATCAAAAAATTGATCAGTTGTGGCAAAATTTGATAACCCATTTCTGATTGGCAGCTCTATACAAATCTCTCCCTCTCTCTACACAGAACAATCATCAGATTTACTTGAACAGATCTATGACTACTAATATGCCCTGCTATTAACTATTTCTAATCATTTCTGGCTGCACTAACTATTCTAATTATCATACAAGCTTCAAAGTGTGGAAACTCTTTATCAGAAGTGGTAACGCGGTTAGTCAGTACTCAGTAGTCACCTCCTATCACCACAGCATGTTGCGCGTTTTAACTCCTGAAGTTTGTGCCACAAACATAGCAACTCCCTAGGACCTTGATAATGGGCAACCACATAACCATCCTTGCAACCTTCATTATAAACTCTGCCCTCATTCTCGTATCGAACTTCAAGACCTTCCTTCTTCATGTCTGCGATCCAGATTCCCATTGCAACGTCTTCTAATTTAAACATCTGCAAGACAGTTTTAGAATTGGCTGAGTGTTCACCTATATGCTTGCAATGCTTTTGTACATAACACATTTAGAGGCCACTAGAGATATTTTACATTTTGAGCAAATAAAGGATTTTACATACCTTCAAATGATTCTCTTTGTATTTCTTGTAAACTGTCCTTGCTATGTCATGTGAAACCACATAACCGGGACCATGTGCCCATGGAGGATAAGTTCCTTCGCTCCATTCCTTTACAATAGCATTAGCATACAATAAGATAGTGTTATGTCCGTTTAAAGTAAGTAGAGAAGAAAATGAACAAAAACAAGATGCAAATGAAAACTACAGAAAAAATGATAACAAGTTAACGGCGACTTTAAATATCAAATATTTATGATAAATAAATCAAATAAAAAAACGGATTATATGCAAATAGAAGTTGCAATCTGATAGTGTTGTAGCAACTAAGCATTTCAGTCCAATCTCATATACTTTCTCACCGAGTTTCTAACAATGTAAACTGTTCTGGAAATTGCCATTTTCCGATACTAAGCATATGATAATTGACGAAAATGCACCAACCCATGGACCATGACTGAATAACCAAGTTTCGATCCAACCATGGGAATTTACATTCATTATAAGCTCTTTAGTTTGTATGAATAGACAATATTTGTACAAAGACCAATACATTCATCCAAGATCTATTTAAAAGCACGTCCAATCAATAAACATTGCATATACCATATTCCATAAACTTAAAGACAGAAACTAGTAAAGTAAATAAAATGTAAGAAGGATTAGTCTAGAAAGAGAAGATATCATTACCTCTTGGCTGATGTACCATTTGCTATCAGGATTTCGATGAGGCTGGGAATCTGAATTGATGAGTCCATATAGTAACCCATGAGACACATTGATCCTCTTCAAAGAGGCTAGCACTATATCTACACGAACAAATGCATCATCATCTGTCTTCATGACAAACTTCGATGAAACAACCTGTGTCTGTTCAAAAGATATTGCCAATGAGAAGGGGAAAGATTTTCCTGCCAAGCCAAAGAAAATACAAGACAACGGACATTACCCCGAAAATACATATTGCTAAAGATTTCCAGGTGATGAGGCTGTAGTAGTCAACAAACGGCATCAACTGTATGTCTCCATACGTTTGTGCTTCTTTCCACAGTTCTTCATTAACTATTTGGCTTTTATGCTGCATCAAATCAAACATCAGACCAATTCAGCAAAATCCAACAAGTAACACTATTAACAGAGAATTTTGTAAAGTTGCAATCATGTCCATTTTGATTTTCTTTAGGATGGATGAAAAGGCTACAGAGTGTGTGTATATACTAGAAACAAAAAAACTTAAATGGAAACAAATGTATAAGTATATTTTGTAACAATTTTGAATTTTGAAGACCACCAATTCAGAAAAATACAATAAAAGTTCTATTTATATTATGATAATTGTTATATGAAAAGGAGATTTTACTCAATTCTACTAATATTAAGAATCGTGTGAGAAGAACACAAGTAACACCTACCAAACCAACAAAGAAGCGCACAGCTGTTGAACTTGATCTAACTGCATTGTACTGCATCCAGGTTCTTCTAACAGCCATCCGTCGCTTAAAATTGTTAGCTGTAGAGAAAACACCAATGAAGAGATCCAACGGGGCCTGTGCAGATAGAGGACTTGCTTTCAATAATTCCAGATCAACAACATGCTCTGAATCCTCTGATGTAGGCAGACCACTTGCAAGAATAGATTCTAGTTTTAGGTCCCCAGAAATTTTGATCTCACTGACAAGCCATGGCTCCAAAGTCTGAATCATAATTCATAACCAGCAAAGTTAGTCAAAATATAAAAACAAAAGTTATTCAATATTTAATATTAAAAAAGTAGAAGCAAGAGAGAGAAAGTACTTCGCGAAAAGCAAATGAAGTTATGTGTTTTCCATCAACTGTCATCTGGATTCCCTCTGATCCCACTCTAATGGTTGCAACAAAAGGGTATCCTTGCTTAAAAGGGAAGTATTTTCTCTTAATTGATTGCTCTTCAGTTGCTGAAATTTGTCTTGAAGTGTGGGAATGCATGCCACCCGTGTAAAGATGGCTAATGTTCTTCCCAACAATCTTATTGCACTGCTCCAACTCATCAACTGGCATAAGAAACAACAATATAAATAAAGGAAGTTGAAAGAAGTTATGCAAAAGCACATTATGGCATTTACAACATCTGGATCAGCAAAAATCATATAGATAAAGTTTTAGCACTACAAATTAATTATGATTGATTTCAGAATCATTAGAGGAAACTTTGACTTCAAATATGATGAACACGGATTTCTATTGATGTTAATGAGAGTATTTTTTTACCTTTCTTAACCTCTGTAGATTCAGGGGATGGACATCGTTCCTCTTCACCCCAATCATGAGCTACTGTCCAGGTGTTTTGGACAATTACTGGATCTTCGGTGATTTTATCACCATGAAGCCTAACATTGTAGTGCAAGATAACTGGGGGATCAGGCTCCCCAGGGATTGGTTCACCAGTCAAATCTATCCGAAAATTACCTAGAATACCATTTGGAATACCAATTACAGTAATCGAAGAACCCTGTGTCAGACCACAAGGTAATTGCAGTCTGTAACTACTATTACCAAGTTCAGTAGAATTCATCTTATTAAGAAAATGGGGACACTGTTTCTTTTTTGCTCTTGAACTATCATTGCCATGACCTTGCTTTTGCTCTTCAACTGAGGAAACAAGACTATTCCACGCACTGGCAGCTTCCTTGATAGCTTCTGTTGCACTAGGTAAACCCTGAACATGATCAATTAAGTGTTTCAAATGGTTCCATGTCTGCAGAGTTTGCTGCTCTTGTTTGGAAAAGTTGTTCCTGGCAAAGAGGCTAGATACTAAAATGTCCGCAGAAATAACTTGAGAAGTGGCAACTGGATTTTGAATAGCAGGCGGAATCACAGGATTAATCCATTCTAGAGGATTAGTACCATTAATTAAGACAGGTATAGTTAAATAACCTTCACCAATAGGATTTTTCATGACCCCATATCGCAGGATCATAAGCATAAACAGTGTAAAAGATGAGGCAATCAGAACTCCTCCGTACAACTTCTTCATCTTGATGATCCTACAAATGAAACAATATCCCTATGTCTTTATGGTACTTGATCATAAGGATGCCAAATTACAACCAAATTGATCATTGTCTTTCAGACAACTCCTTGTCGTAATTGCGTAGCGAAAAATGGTAGAGTAAAAACAATAAGGAACACAGATATAGTAAAGTTAACTTTTTTTCTTCAAGTCTGCTGTCTATATGATACCAACCAAGTAACTATCAGCCTTTAGAAGCGTGTTTGGTAGACTGAGATATCCACCATGAAAACTACATCAAAAGCACGTCAAATGTAGCAAGCATGCTGAACCTGAATTCAAAACAATAAGTTCATATAATTATGCCTTTAAATATTACAGTAGATGTGAATAAAATAAATCAAACATAGTTATCTGTCGATATGATTAATAAAATCAAAACCAAGTGTATGATCCTTTTTTCACATAAAGAAACATACCACCTTTTGTTAGGATACTACACAAACAAAATAATGAAAACACCACAAATCAGTACAAATAGGATTTAAACCAAAATTAAGATGTACGATCTTCAAGTGAACAAATCATGTATCCTAACATTCCCGTGAAAAAAGAAAACAAATATTGTCTCGTAACAAAATCATGTTGAAGTGTCTCAAAATCTGATACAAGAGGTCATGCTACACAGATGTTGCAGCATATGTGAGCCTGCTACAATTTTGCATAAGGTTGTTACATTCTGTTACAAATTACAATCATATAATGGTCGTAACCCGATTTAACAAAATTATATTTTCAGCAGAGCTTGAATACAAGGGTCTTATAAATAGCATTGATTATCTTTTATGTGGGTAGGCAATCTAAGTAAGATATAAGTGAGGCATATTGATGTAAACTCGCTACATTGTAAAAAGAAAATTAGAAAGATCGAGTGCAAGATCAAAGGTAAATGAGAAAAAAAATTGTGAAAAATCTAAGACTGAATTGCGTTAACTCTTGGTGTTCAATTTCTTCTCTTCTCTGTTTAATATGACTACTGTTTTAATTGTTTTTCAGATGTTTAATATTACTACTGTTTTAATTGTTTAATATGACTACTGTTTTAATATTACTATTTTGTTCAGTTATCAGTTTTGTGTGCATCTATTTGTTTGCTCTTGTTGTAATTGGTTTCAAGCCTTAATTCACTAACATATCAATAGTAATCAAACTCAAGATTATCTCAAAAAAAGTTGAATTTTTTACATTCCGTGACGTGAAGTAATATGAATCACAACTTTTTTCCAATTGAAACTCTAAGATTTATCATTTCTTTGGGAAATTTTGCTAGTATCATCTGATGAAGATGTCATCTACACAAGCACCACACACGGCACAGACACCGACACATCAGCATCAATAATAATTTAAAAAAAATACAAAATTCAATGTAACCAGACACGTCTTCGATCAGAAGTGTCGTGGTACATAGGATATTATTTCCTATCATCAGACATTTTCCTGTTGTTAGTCAATTCCCTTTAGGGCATTCTATTCAAATTTAATGCAGCCACTTTGAATAAAGTTTGGTATCAATAAATAAATGTTTCCTAGTCAATGGCCATCCTAGGCAAACAACAACCCTATATTTTTGGTCAACATAGTAATACGATAATTCATATTTATATTCCATTAGAAATTTGAATCGTCAAAATAATAACAATAACAACAACAATAATTCCCCTAAAAAAATAATAACAATAAAAATTAGGAATTAAAACAAATAAATTGATAATGGCTTGATGACACAAAAATAAATCACAGAAAATAATAAATTACATTTAATCTAAATCTCAAATGATGCATTAATCACAAACATATAACACCTCAAAATCACTTTCTGAAATCAATTACCGATTTAATCTCAGATCTTACTAAATTCATGGTTTTATTTTTACACAAATTCAGCATTAAATCTACTAAAATAACTAAATGGACAAATGCATGTATAAAAGAAAATATCTAGAACTTTTTTATATATTTATATTTATATTATATATATCCGTGTGTGAAAATTCCAGAACTTTTTTTTTTGACAATGAAAATTCTAGAACCTTATTAAACGCGTTAATTTTCAAGCTTCTTCGAAAACTATTTGATCTCAAATTAAATTCTAAAGCATGAATCACAACAAAAACGTGAAAAACAAAAACAAATCATGAACAATAATTAGCATAAAAATATTAAAGCGGTTAAAAAATTACAGTTAAATTCTGGAAAATTTGTACAAGCATCTGAACGAAAAGCAAGTAAAAACAGAGTCAAAAATCCGAAAGAAATTCGAAGAAATTAGAACGAATCGAGGTTGAAAAGGAAGTAGAATCGCAATGTAAAGTGGTGAAGGAGAAAGAGAAAGAGAGAGTGAGAGAATCGTTGTACCTTGTGAGAGATTTTCTCGAGAAAATGGCGGAAAATGCAGAGAGAGAAAGAGAAAGTGAAGAGAAAGAAAGTGAAATTGTTGTTTCAGTGTTTTGTTAAGTTTGAAGCTTCTTTTTTCTGATTTTGTGTGTTTTTCTTCTTCAATGTTCAAACTTATTAGTGTACGAATTACGAAGTGATTGAAAGAGAAATAAATATTAAAAATAGAAAATAATTAATTATATATTTGGAAAAGGAAGATAAAAATATGTTAAAGAAAGAGACGCGTAATTGAAAAGTAAAAACATCGAGACATTCGGACACCGTTTTCTCCGGTGTTATCAGATTTTTCGGATTGAATTTGAAGGGTAAATATGTAAATATATATGTGTACAGTAAGATTAATTCTGATACATTATAGGAAAAATTAATACTGTTAACAAATTATGATTCCCCCTTCCCTAAAAAAAAATTCATAATTCCCTTAAGAAAAATCAAATTATAGTATAAGTGATTTTTCCTCAAAAATAAAATTGTTTGTTCCATTAAAATAAAAATTTGGAAGTAATGTTTGTTAACATGATCATCTCAACAAATACTTATGCCTAAAGTGACATTAAAAATTAAACCTTTTAAAGTTAATAACTTTTTAAAAAAAGGATAAGATGAGAGGCAACGAGCGATTAGGATGCGGGAGCTCTAGGGCTAGCTTCGGGCAACCGCGCCGGAGCTTTTCTCTGGCAGAGAGACATCATGGGGGGAGTGGGGTCCAGCCAGGGTGGCAGATATCGGGGGGATAGGGGTTATTGGTCTGCGGCGAGGTCTAGGAAGAGGAAAGCGACGGAACAGGATCACAGAGGACGGGACAGGTCAGACGGTTCAGAGGATCATCGAGGAACGACGACAGGTTATAGACAGGATAGGTTTCAGGTTTCTGGACGAGGTTTTTTAGGAGAGCAACGTGATAGGTTTGTGGTAGAAGGCAAAGGAAGGAACGACGAAGACAGCTTCTCCAACAAAGCGGGAGGACGCATTGCATCATCAGAATGGCATGGTGCGATGGTGTCTGACAATCATCCAGGTTACAAAGCTTCTTTTTATGTTATGAATTTTTCGGATAATTTACCATTGTTTCGATTACGTCAAGCTTTTGAAGTCTGTGGTATTCTATCCGACGTTTTTGTTGCTCGACACCGTAATGCTAGAGGTCAGGAATTTGGGTTTGTTAGGTATGTAAATGTGAAGAACGAGAACAAACTTTCTCAGGCTCTAAATAACGTGTGGATTGGGGAATGTAGGGTTTGGGCTAGAGAAGCTCGGTATGACCGATTCGCACATAATGACTCAATCGTTGGTATACCGAAGGAGGTTGTGAGGAAGGAGACGGCGGGGGTTAGGCCTGTACGGGTTCAGAAAGGAGAGGGAGTCAATAAAATAAGGTTGGTGACGAAGGGGTTAGAGAAACAGATTGATGGAGAAAGCATGGTTAGAATTGGGAAGGTGGAAGTGCCGGTAGGTGGAGGAGGAAAGAAACCGAAGGTTAGGAGGGTGAACGAGGGAGACGGAGGTGTGTTAGCGATGTCGAGGGAGGAGGGGAAAGGGAAGGACGTGAATGTGAAGGTGGTGGCGGAAGCAGGTTTTATGAAATCTCAACAGCAATCGAAAGTGAAGGTTAAGGAGAGGGTACAAGCAAACGCTACTGCTGTTAACAGTAATGCTCCTTTCCATTTTGTTCCGGTGTACAACTCCGCTGTTGAGGATAGGAAATGGGTAACATCATGTATGATTGCTACGGTGCACGTGGGGGATTCCGTTGTGGCACTTCAGCAACGCGTTGAGGATGCTGGTTTTCCTTATGTTGTAGTCACTCCGATGGGGGGTGCTAGGGTGTAACTTCATTGTTCTGGTGACAAAGATATTTGGCAGGTGTTTCATGGGGCAATTGATTTTTTCTCCATGCTTTTTTCTAGTGCTCTTAAGTGGTCAGTGGAGGAGGTTCGATACGAACGAGGGGCATGGTTGCGAGTATATGGAACTCTCGTTCATGCTTGGAATGAGAATTTCTTTCGTTTATGTGTTTCCGGATATGGTAGATTTATTCACGCAAAGGAATGCACGGTTGATAAAGCTCGCTTAGATTATGCACGTATTCTTGTTTCAACGTCACATTTAGAGATTTTGAATATGACATATGAATGTGTCATTGATGGGAGGAAATATGTCATTAAATTGGTGGAGGAATGGGGTTGTCATTTGGGAGAGGATGCTCTTATGACGGTGGTTGATTCTTCACCGGAAGCATCTTGTAATCCAAATGATGATGTTGGTTTGGAAGAGGTTCAAGGAGAGTGGGAGTTGGACGACTTAGTAAACGACTTACAGAAAGAGTGGAGCCAACATGAAGGTAAGAAGGAAGCTTCTTTGAATTCTCATCATTTATCACCGAAGAATAACAATGTGGAGGAATGCAATTTAGAGTTTTTTGAGGTGCAACTCTCATCGGTTCTACAACCTGTGTCGATGCCAAAAAACGATGTTGTTAAATGTGCAAGATTCAATAAATCGAAGCAAGCAGTGAGGGTGTCAGAAGTTTCTAATATGGGACCATGGAGTATAGACTGGTTGCCGCAATAGAAACCTATTTCGGAAGGAGGTGTCGTTTTCTCATCCACTTGTGATGTTTGCAAATCCAAACAGGTGGAGCATGTAAACGAAAAGTCTATTTCTTTATCAGGTAACGTTACATCAAAGAAAAAGAAGGTTGGTGTTGTACACAACTCAGTTGGTTTTATGAAAAAAATTGTAAGGATGCCGGCAAAGGACCGTAAGCAGATTTTAAAAATTTTGAAAAAACAAAAGCGGAAAAGGAAGGTATATGTCGTGAATGCATCATCAAAGGCTACAGCAGATTCAACGACGGTCTCTACGAAAAATTCTTTTTCATATGTGGAAAATGATTGGGTGAATTGGGTACATTTACATGGGGAACCAAAGTTGGTGGCGGAGGATGTGGGGGTGAAATATCATTGTGACACGTCGAATACTTTTAATTTGTTATCGAGGGAGGGGAGGAGAGATTGGAGGGCGGCTAGAGGTAGTGAAGTGGCGGATGATGTTGATGGGGGGGGAGAAGACCGAGTAGGTTGTGTGGTGTGGGGTAGGTGCAGTGGTGGGCAGGGGTGGTCGGAGGTTCCAATGAAGATTCTTACGTATAATGTGAGGGGGTTAGGCGGAGGTGAGAAGAGGGAGGAGGTGCGGAGGTTAGTCTTAGAAAAGCATCCTATGGTGTTGTGTTTACAAGAGACCAAGTTATAGGTGATGAATGATGTGATCTTAAAATCATTTTGGGGTAATAATCCGGTTGGTTACTCTTATCAACCTCAACTGGGACGTCTGGTGGCTTGGTTACAGTGTGAGATGCCTCCCGGCTGGATGTCTGGTTCTCAATGAGCTTTAAACATGTTTTGATCATAAAAGGAACGGTTATAGATTCAGGCGTCGAGTTTATTATTTTCAATGTGTATGCACCTTGCGACCTGGCAGCTAAAAAGGACTTGTGGGAGCGGATGCGGCCGCTTGTACTTAACAACAATGATCTCTGTTTGTGTGTCTGTGGGGACTTTAATTCAGTTTGTTATGTTGAAGAGAGGAAAGGAAGAGGTTTGGGTTTCAGACAGGTGGATGCAGATTTATTTAATAAATTCATCAACGACCGTTTACTTATTGACTTACCCATTTGCGGTCGGTTATTCACATGGTATCGAGGTGATGGAATTTCTATGAGTAGACTGGACAAGTTTTTGCTCTCGAGCAAGTGGTGCGAGAAATGGCCAAACTGTATTCAAGTTGCTTATCAGCGGGGTCTCTCTGATCATGTTCCTTTGTTATTACATATCGATGACGCTAATTGGGGTCCTCGTCCGCTTAGGATGCTTAAATGTTGGTCAGATTTACCAGGTTATACAGACTTTGTTCGAGCTAAATGGGGAACCTTCAACTGCGAAGGCTGGGGCGGTCATGTGTTAAAGCAGAAACTTAAGTTGATGAAATTCAGTCTAAAGGAGTGGCATCAACAACATTTTCAGAATATGGGGCGACGGATGACAGAGGTGTGTTGGACATTAAAGCAGAGTTGTTAGTGCTTTCGGATGAGGAGGCAGCTGAGCTTCATGAGTTGTCTGTCAATTTGCATTCCATGGCTCGCTTACAGAATAGTATTAATTGGCAAAATTCAAGAATGAATTGGCTTGAGGAAGGGGATGCTAACTTTAAATTTTTTCATGGGTGTATGTCTAATCGACGGCGTCAAAATGCAATTAATATGGTGTCTGTTGAGGGTGTCAGAGTCGAGGGGGTTCAGAATGTCTATGCGACTGTTTTCCCTCATGTTTCAAATCATTTTAAGTCGTTAGGAGCATATCGGCCAGGGGTGGAGGGACTTCATTTTCGACAGATATCATGGGTGGAGGCGGCCAATTTAACAAAACCCTTCACCCGTGAGGAAGTAAAGAGGGCAGTTTGGGATTGCGATAGTTTTAAGAGTCCGGGTCCCGATGGTGTCAGCTTCGGGTTCTTAAAAGATTTTTGGGATTTATTACAGGAAGATTTTATGAGATTCTTGGTGGAATTCCATAGAAATGGGAAGTTGACTAAAGGCTTGAACTATACTTTTATAGCTTTAATTCCAAAGGTTACTTGCCCGCAAAGGCTTAATGATTTCCGGCCTATCTCTTTGGTCGGGTGTTTGTATAAGGTCCTGGCTAAAGTCCTTGCGAATAGGCTTCGTTCTGTGGTGGGCAGTGTGGTATCTGATTCTCAATCTGCTTTTGTCAAAGGAAAACAAATTTTAGACGGTATTTTAATTACTAATGAAGTGGTTGATGAAGCAAGGCAAAAACATAAGGAGTTACTATTGTTCAAAGTGGATTTCGAAAAAGCGTATGACTCGGTTGACTTCAAGTATTTGGACTCTGTCATGGCTAAAATGAATTTTCCAAGAATTTGGCGGAAATCGATTTTTGAATGTGTTGGAACGGCAACAACGTCGGTTTTAGTGAATGGCTTCCCCACGGAGGAGTTTCCTATGGAGAGGGGCCTTCGTCAGGGCGACCCTTTGTCTCTGTTCTTATTCCTTTTGGCTTCAGAAGGGTTTAATGTCCTCATGAACGCGATGGTAGGGGCAGATTTGTTTCGAGGGTACGGTGTTGGGCAAAATGATGAGGTGCGGCTGACACACCTTCAGTTTGCGGACGATACTATTATTATTGGTGAAAAAAATTGGCAGATGTGCGTACAATGCGAGCCCTGTTGTTACTTTTTGAGGAGATTTCGGGGTTGAAAGTGAACTTTAACAAAAGCATGTTGACGGGTGTAAATATTCTTGATACTTGGTTGTCCGAGGCGGCTTTGGTGATGAACTGTCGTCGGGGTTCGATTCCTTTTGTCTATCTGGGGCTGCCTATTGGTGGTGATTCTAGGAAACTTTCTTTTTGGAAACCTGTTGTCGATCGCATAGTCTCTCGCCTGTCGTCGTGGAACCACAAGTTCCTCTCCTTTGGTGGTCGCCTGGTACTTCTGAAGTCGGTCCTGTCTTCTCTTCCGGTTTACTTTCTTTCCTTTTTCAAAGCCCCTGCAGGTATAATTTCCTCTATTGAATCTATTTTTTAAAAAAAAAAATTGGGGGAGTTGTGAGGATAATAGGAAAATAGCCTGGATAAATTGGGAGTCTATTTGTACTCCGAAGGAGGAAGGAGGGTTGGGGGTGCGGAGGGTGGGAGCTTTTAATTTATCTTTGTTGGGGAAGTGGTGTTGGAGGAGGTTGGCGGAGAAGGATGGTTTATGGTATCGAGTTTTGAAAGCTCGGTATGGGGATGAGTGGGGGCAGTTGAAGGAGGGCGGTTCTCACTATTCGACTTGGTGGAGGTCGATGTGTAGGATTCGTGAGGGTTTAAGAGACGGTGTTGGGCGGTGGTTTGATAATAACATTCGCCGTGTGGTGGGAGATGGCAACGATAATTTCTTTTGGCAGGATACATGGGTGGGGGAAGTTCCTCTAAAACTAAAATTTCCCCGCTTATATGAGCTTGCTTTGAATAAGAAGTGTTCAGTGGCGGAGGTGAAGAGGGACATAGGTGCGGTTGTGGGAGGAGAGAGGGTGTGGCGGCGTCACTTGTTTGCTTGGGAGGAGGAGAGCGTGAGGGAGTGTTCTATTTTACTTTACAACACTGTTTTGCAGGATAATGTTCATGACGCGTGGCGTTGGTTGTTAGATCCTATTCACGGTTACTCGGTGAAGGGAGCTTATTATTTTCTTACCACTACCGGTGATTCTTCGGATAGGATTATCGTTGATGATGTCTGGCAAAAGCATATTCCATCAAAGGTGACTGTGCTCGTGTGGCGGCTTCTCCGTAATCGACTTCCTACGAAAGATAATTTGGTGCGGCGACAAGTCATTCCCATAACAGATACGGTTTGTATTACAGGTTGTGGAGGGTAGGAAACTTTAGCACATTTGTTCTTACACTGTGACATATTCAACTCTTTTTGGCACCATGTATGGTGCTGGTTACATATTTCTTCGGTGTCCCCTGGTAACATCAGACACCATTTTATTCAATTCACTTCAATGGCGGGGCTGCCTAGATTCACTCACACATTTATGAAAGTAATTTGGTTTGCTTCTGTTTGGGTAATATGGAAGGAAAGGAGCAACCGTGTGTTCCAAAACACGGTCACTATCCCTTCGGTCCTTGTTGAACAGGTCAAATTAAATTCTTTCTTATGGTTAAAGTCAAAACAAGTGAATTTTGCATATAGTTATCATGATTGGTGGCAAAATCCTATTCTTTGTATGGGTGTCCACTTGTAATTTGTTTCTGTTTTGGTGGTGGTTACTTGCTGCAGCCACCTGGATCTTGTAAATACTCTTGGGTGGTTTGTCATTTGCACACCTTGTGCGGGGTGAATCATTGTTGTTAATATATCCCATTTTAGTTTGTTAAAAAAAAAATGTAATTTCATTTCTGGCCTTTTTAAGATGCAAAATTGTTTATTAAATTATTATAATCGACTACCAAATCAAAGTATAATTGTGATGGAGAGTAATAGATGAAGAGAAAGAAGCTATACAACGTTAATTGTTGAAAATTGCAATGTATTACAACAAACATATACATGTTAATGCTTTGTTAAAAAAATAAATATATCACCATAGTTAAGGAATGTGTTTGTGGACTTAGGTCACTTGATAAAGGATAATGCATATTACATTCGAAGATCGGGGTTTGAATCTTGAAAATCTCACTTATTCATCTTTAAAGTGAATTTTTATGACAGTGACAATCAGACTACTTAACAAAAAAAAAACATAGTTAAGGAGTATGAATCACAAAAGTAATTAACACTTATGTGGAAACCACAAATGTTAAAAAACGGTTGTTGTTATCTCATTATTACTAATAATAATATACACTAGTTGCATAGTTCAGTTGGTAGGACAATGCATTATTATATGCAGGAGTCGGGGTTCGAACCCAGACACCCCACTTATTCACCTTTTAAGGTGAATTCTAACCACTAGGCTACCTGACCAAAAAACAATAAAAAATATACACTACTTAAAAAAATTGAGGCTTAAAACAAGTGAGATATTTGTGTCGAATCTCAACCTTTGTATGTATATAATGTAGCGTCTTTATCAACTATACTAAACTCACAGGCATATGAGTTATACTGATCAAATAGTTGAGGCGACCCTACTGATTAAATTAAAACATTCCTAATACGTTGAAATCCTTTAAAAAAATACTTTTCGAAAAAAAAACGAGGGTAACTTTTGAGAATGTACTACAATAATGTTTTCATTTTCTAATTGGATTTTTTAATCAATATTAATATTATATGTTAAATGTTAATACACAAATACTTGCTAAAGTGAATTAATCAAATGCGACACTCAAAACAATATCCAATAAACCTTTTATTTTGATATGTTTTAACGAGTTCATTTTTTAATTGATAGAGCATGATTTATTTTTTTCAAGGTATGATAAAGCATGGATATTATTTTAATTGATAGGTCCATGTGAGCTTAACTCAGTTGATAAGGACAATGTATAATATATGTAAGGTTTGGGGTTCGAACCCGAACATCACCAAAAAATTATTTTAATTGATAAAATCATAAATATTTTGATAAAATGATTCAGGAAAAAAATAGTAATAGAAAATACGATTAAACTTTTTTGGGAGAAAGTATATGGTTTGTTTGCTCATCAATACTTGCTAATTCACGTGTATCAAATGCAATGAGAAATTAATTACATTGCTTTATTAATTAATGACTTTGTTTTAATTAGACAAATTACTATTAATTAATGGGTTATTTATGCTAGTATTCAATAAAAGGAAAGGCTAACCATATGACGCTGGTTAAGGATACTAAAAATAAAAGTTATACATTAGCTTTTTTTATTAATGAAGTTATATAGTAGTTATTGTAATGAAAATTGCGTAATCAATCCATAAAAAATTAAAAAAGTTTCTTTTTAAGTAATAACTTTTATTTTGTATCTTTAATCATGCCCGAAGGCACCAGTTAGCATGACCCTTCAATTAATAGTATGTCTATATTATGTAATTAATAATTTTTTGTCTAATGAAAGCAAATGAACCAAGACATTTGAAGAGGCAAGTCTGGGTCACAAGTGGTTTGAGAGATCACCACTTCAGGCCTTAAACAAATATTTCAACCTAAAACCTTGAAGAGGCAAGTCTGAATCATAAGTGGTCTGGGAGATCACCACACCAAGCCTTAAACAATCATATAAGTGAGAGAAACACCACATTTTAACATAAAACCTTAAGACATTAGGTTTATAGGTCCTCTCGCATATAAAATGTTCAACATTCATTTTTTATCTGATGTGAGACATATTACTCATACTTAATATATCATGAAAGACCGATGTTGAAGCCTTTTTGCTCCTTTATATCACTAATGAGCTTAAATAGGTTGATTTTAAATTTCAAACGACTTTAAGCTTTTTTAAAATTTCACGCTATTTTAGTATATAAGATGAGATACTCCTTTATTCTTTTTTAGTTGTCTTTTCGATGTTTTTTAAACATAATAAAAAAACTAATATTTTTTATTTTTATTTTTTATAGATTTTTACATTCGTATGATATATTTAGCGATTTATCGTCTCATTCCACTTATTTTTTTCCTATTTGTAACAAATAAGAGTATTATATATTAACTAAACAACGTTATTTAAATTTTGAAAATTACAAATAAGTAAAAATAAAAATGCATACAAAGGTCACAAAGTAAAAATGGTCGAAGAAATTATTGAAAATACGGACATGCAGATTTTTTTTTGAAAGAAATACCGACATGCAGATACACTACTACTAAACATAACCAAAACTTCTTTTTTTTCAATAACCGAAACGTTATTTTGACTAAACATAATCAAAACTTATTTATTCACCAAAAAAAAAAAATCAAAACTTATTTATTTTATTTTTTTTTCAATAACCGGAACTTTATTTTGTTTTGACCTATAATGGAGTAACATAGCATAAAGGCTTAATTGCATGTTTGATCCCTTATGTTTATTTTAGTTTTCAAGCTGATCTCTTGTGTTTTAAAAGTTTCAAGTTGGTCCCTTACGTTTTAAAAGTTTCAATTTGGTCCAAAACGTTACTCACATTGTAATAAGTTAGTTCCTTTCGCGATATGATATTGAGTTTAATAAAACCAAAAAAATTAATAAGAGGTTTTAAACTGATTTTGTATATAAGTTAAGTTTTATCACCCATATTGTCAACCCAAATCTTTAAACGTTAAGTGATGAAAGAGACAAACTTATTCCAATGTGGGTAACATTTTAGATTAACTTGAAACTTTTAAAATATAAGGGACCAACTTAAAAACTAAATAAACTTAAGGAATCAAATATGCAATTAAGTCATAGTATAATCACAGTCAAAATAAAACATAAAACATCGGTGTAAATAAAATAATCACAGTCAAAATAAATCATAGTCATAGTATAATGATCACAGTCAAAATAGTCTCCCCAATTATTCGTGTAAAATGTTTTGATTTACCAAAAAAGATTTATGAAGGATGAATCATGTGAACTAAATTTTGGTATGATTTAATACGAGCATATATATATAAATCATTAATTATCCAAGTTTGAATATCTATGGTTTAACCTCTAGAGAGAATGTCAAATTTCTCCTTTTAAAGATTATTTATTTTTCCTTGTTCTTGACCTGGTCCATTTCTTCTTTGTTCTTGACCTGGTCCACTTCTTCTTGGAGCATTCATAGTATACCAAAAAAACACCCGAACATTATTTTTTTTCTCAGGTAATGTCTAGAAACCCACTTGCTGGCATTGCCTTTGCCTAATTTTTATTTTCTTAATTGTTAGGTTCTTTTTTAATAATAATTTAATTGAACTAATGAATTTAGCGTTACAAACGAAAGTATAAGCTAAAACACCAATAAATTCCTATAAAAAAAATATACTATTAGGATCTTACTACTGTATCATTTTTGGTTGGAAAATTTCTTTTTGTATAAAAAATTATTTGTTTGATCTAAATCAAATTCCATAAATAAAATAAGTTTAATACTACTACTAATTGTGAAAGTGGCAGGCATAGCCGGCAAGAGAGTTATTTCCTAAAATGCCCATATTCTGCCATAAGCTTCGTTTGCTACCTATCAGGTGATATGTAACTTTCGTACTTAACTTAAAAAAACAAACTTTCATATTTATTATTAATATTTTTTAAGGGTTTTTTTTATTTTTAAAATGTAACTTTTGCTACCATCCAGCAGTAACACCTCGTTCTTGTTATGAAGAAACACAAAGCATTCAACAATTGCAAGCGTTATTTTTTTACCAAATAGGTTAGTAGCTAAACTCATATGTTTAATGGTGAAAAGTGAAGAATCTTCTATTCAAACTAATGGTCTTTATATATTAACGTTTTTATAGCTATCAATTGAATTATATTTCTAATGATAAATTTTAGATATCTTAGAGTTTAGTTAGATACCGGAATCCTTAGACAAAATTTATTTAAATATTTAAATTTATTTTAATATAAAAATGTGACATATCGTTGCATAATTGGATGGGAAGTATATATTCAACTAAACTTTATCTTTAAAAAAAAAAACTAAACTTTATGAATTTCATATATAATACGACAAACTTTATTTACAAGTTACTAACTAAACACAATGATTTTCCTTTCTTTTTGGATCATTATTGAATTTTTATATTGAGTCAGGCAACAGAAATTTGTTGGTAGCTTTCAATATTGTATATGTGTGTAGGTCGATGGATTCATATGAAGTTAAGCATTGCCATTTGTTATTGACATCTCACCTAAGAATAAGAATGACATTGTTGTTGCATTGCAGGCTTCAAGCAAACTAAATAAAGGGTAATGTGCTCTAGTAAGTTTAATCACATTGGGATGTTCGATTTTGTCGTGTCATAGGTGGGTGTAAAACAATAAAATTGTTTTCAATTTTCATCCATCCATTCTTGTTTACATGGACCACTTTGCTTTTTGTCGCTTGGGATGTCTTATGTGGAAATTTACACTTTTTTTATACAGATCTAATGCAAATAGGAGAAGGGTATTTTGATGGGGCAGAATTTAAACTTTTTTTACTCAAGGTATTTAGCCTATTTTATCAAACTTTATTTTGACATTTATTGGTTTCAAATTAAGTGGCTTGGATGAAACAGATGCGACCTTTCAACATTTCCTTACATAGATTTCTTATTTGCAAAATGGTGATTAAATCATTAAACAATTTCATCTTTAGCAAAATGCAAAAGATTCCATTGTAATGTTATTTTCACATCGCCTTATTATATCACATAACTTAAAATCATAAAAATTGATAATTCGTTCTTCCTGTTGATATTTTGTAAAATTGCAGCAGAAAAAAAAATTAAGAATTTTACTCGTTCACACTTTGAATTTCCACCAATTAACTTATCGCAAGTTAACTGCCGCTCGGTACCCAGCGTGAGTTAACTTGCGTTGACCTAGACGACAATTAACATGCGTCGATTTTAAGCATGTTAACAAAACATCAATTTTTGATGGAATTGATGTATTTTAAGCACCTAAACGTGCATTTTTCACAATATCCATAGGAGTGGGGAGTCGAGACCCGCGATTAAATTGTTGTTGGAAAAGAGAAGCCATGAAATTGCCCAAAAGTATTGAGTTCTCTTGCCAAAATGCATATGCATAATGACATTAAAGAGAATAGAAGATGTATCAACTAATTGACACATTTCACATACTTTAATCCTTTATTAAATACTCATATATATTATCTACCACATAAAATAATGGTTTTTTTAATGGCAAAATTTATTCTTGACGAGCTAGTGCAAGGAGCAGTACAAAACTCGCGGCAAAAAGGGAAAAATATACAAGGGGGCGCCGCATATATACGGACACCAAACAACCCAAAAAAAACACGGACTCAGGTATTGATGCCGACATATACATGCGAAAGACAACACGCAAACCCCTGCCTCACACCCTTTCGCCGAAACAAAGCTCCACTGCCGCAAAAACCCAACATGAACCGCATCGCCAGACATCATAGGCAAGGCAAAACAGAAAATTTTGTAGACCAAAACACCCTTCCAGACATAACCGAACAGCTGAAACAAGCCCAAGGCACCAACTAACAAAGACACATCATCAAAGGATCACCCTAAGAAAATAGCAGCCCGGATGCTATCCCTTTATGTCCGCGAAGCTTTCCTAGCAAGGCACAATTGGGGATTCCAACACCACTCGAAAAAGAGACAAGCCGGAGTGTGCATCCTACTTAACGTCCACCTCCAAGACAATACTTTCACCTCCTCCACAATGGCATCCCCTGCGTAATTAACCCCCTTAAAAATCTTATCATTCCGGGTTTTCCACAATACCCAAACCGTTGCATGCCAAATCAACCATACCCGCTCCAACACTTCCATCATATTACACGTCACACACACATTGGACTCTTCTTGACCTAGAACATTTCTCAAAGCTAGATTAGCTTTGGTCGGAGCTCGGTTAAGGAGCACCCTCCAAGCGAAGGCCACCACTTTCGAAGGCGCCGAACTCTTCCACAACTTATCAAACACTCCTTTTTCCACATCCCTCCACAAAACTTCACGAAATACTAGACCCTCCAATTTCTTGTATGACGATTTAATCGAAAAAACTCCGGAATCTTCTAATTTCAACCTCCACACATCATCTTGTAAAGACAACCTTATGCCATCCAAATCCTTCTTGATACTTAGAAGAACCTCCTCCTCCCACATGAAAAGATGTCTTCTCCAATTAAAACTCCATTCCGTGCCTAGCACCGACACCATTCCCACCTCCCCCACCATTGCCTCCCTTTGGGTCGAAATCGAGTAAAGCCTTGGATATTTAATTCGGAAACATCTATCCCCTCTCCAAGTATCATTCCAAAAGCTTGATGACAACTCATTTCCTACTTTCCTCTCCACTTCCGAATTAAACCAATTAAAGCCACCAAAATCACCTAGCTTTACTAGTTCCTTCCACCAAAAGGAAGTGTATCTCGGCCACCCACTAGTGCCTCCCTCCAACAAACTCCCCATGCAATAACCATATTTTGCTTTCAACACATCTTTCCACAAAGCAATATCCCCTTCTAGCAACCGACATCTCCATTTGACCAAGAGACTAACATTCATCACCCGGATATCCTTAACCCCCACTGCCCTATTCCTCTTTTGTTTACACACCAACTCCCATTTAACCCAACTAATCTTCTTACCCCCTCCCACTCCTCCCTATAAAAAATATTTTTGGACTTGCACAATCCTCCTCCAAACTTGCACCAATAACTTCAAAAAAGACAAAGAAAAAAAAAGGGAATAGCGTTAAGTACTGCATTTAGAAGGACAATTCTACTTCTGAAACTAATGTACTTATGGCCCCACATGTTCAACTTCCAACTTAATTTCTCCACCAAAGGGTCCCAAGTAGACATACTCCTCGAATTTGTAATGCCCTATTTCTATTAAAGCGATAAAACACGCGAATAAAGCATATATTCAAGAAACAGACGCTACGTCGTCAACAAAAAATCCAACAACATGCATTTATAAAAATTCTCAACAGTCGCAGTGGATACAATTCATATGTCTCCAAAATATACATGTCATAAGATCAACATACATCCATAAATAAGATCTCCAAAACCCGACAAATGGGCAAAATCTCCATAACATAAATAAATCCAGAATATCATAAAACAGACACCTAATCAGAGCCTAATCTAAGACTCTAAAGAATCGATAATGGAGATTAGCTCCCTCTATCCAAGCAATCACCAAGCAACTCACCGAAAGCAAACTAGTCATGCACTTCGTCTACCCATTCATACAAACAGGTAGGCGGTCAAAACCACTGGGAGTAAGCTTCACATCAATCATAATCAACATAAACAGTTTGACATAAATTAATCAAATCAAGTCTCAAATAATTAACATGAGCAATTAACTTCCATATACACATTCACACAACAATTCCAAATATCACAAGTATGTATTCATCACACACGCTTATCATCAACAATCATCATTCAAATGCAACAACTAAGACTCATGCCAATATGATATGCGCATATACTCGACACATATATGCATGTGGTACCAAATCACCTCAAGGTCATCACCCATGATGCAACAAAAACATTATATGTAAGATTTCACATTCGTCTTACATCCTCACCGAAGTAAAAGAGTAACTCTCCTTTACAACATCAAGACTCAACATGACTATGATGCAAGGACATACAAGCAAAGACTCGACAATGCAAAATTACCTCATAAATATTCAACAACAATATAAAGGATAACCTCCATCTATATTGATCGACTTCAACAACAATTGCATTATCAAGTATTTACGTCCACACAATCAATCAAGTCATAATTCAATTAAGAGTCATCACCACATTGTCATCATAATTATCAACAATCATCAACATCAATTGATATATATACATTAATCAACATCAACTATATCATATAGTTCAACAACTCCATATAATTTCTCACAATTCAAGTAAAAGAGAAATACTACTCATCATGATAAACATCATGTTCAACACCTAAAAATCATTCATGAAACTTTATGTAATCATATCAAACTATCCACAAAAATTTTGCCAAGTAATTGGTCTTAAAGATTATCTTCGACAAAGTTCGCCTCTCATTTTACAACTTTAAAATAATTGAGACATTTGAACCAAAACCAAGTAAATAAACTCTAGGGCCTCGACTATGTATACACTTAGATCACATATGAGTGTAGTTGAATATACATGTGCGTTTCACCGGCCGACTACGACAAAATCATGAAAATCATAAAGTTACGACAAGTTCGTATCATTTCTTCTTTATTGCAAAACCAAATCATTTTCAAAACAAACCAAGTTAGATTCAATAAGACATAGGTTAAATACTCTTAATTGAACTCCTAATACTTCTAGTTTTGAAGTTTGGAAATAAACCATAAGTTTTGGGTTGACTTGGAAATAATCATGCTAAGTTTACTTACAATTTCTCCAAGACCTACTTGAAGTGTTTTCATCATAACTCAAAATTTAAAAATCATTTTGATGTCAAACCAAAGCCATTGGAAATCTAATTCAATTTTCTAAAACTTTCATGTTTACACCAAAGGCCAATTCAAAACAGAAATGTGTGAAAAAGACGCAAGAACGCGAAACAGGGAATGCTGTCACTGTGCAATTTCACTGATAGCGAAATTCTGGCTAATAGCGAAAATGTTCCAGACAGCTTTCGCCAATAGCGAGTTTTCCCCTGTTGTTACGATTTTTACACCATTTTCACCCAAAAACCCAAATTTTGATCCCCCAACATCCAGATTTGTTCCCACAGGTTGTTTATAGGTTTATGTACATAAAAGACACTCAAAACTATATAGAACTTGAAATCAAAACATCATTTCAACACAATTCACCATTTGACCCATTTTTTATAAAAACCCTCAAGAACAACACAAATTTATAGCAAGTTCTATGATTATGATTACCCATGGCATCACTCATCAACAACATCTCACAACAGCAACAACAACAATCAATCATGAATTCATCAACAACAACATTATATTTCATCAATTTTGAGTGAAAACACAAGGTATACATATATACATATCTTGAGCATGTAATTTCATCATCAACAACTTAATCCACATCAAATTCATATACCCAAACATTACATCAAAGCATAAGCACGAATTTCATCAATTAAAATCATAATAATCACTTTGCAAAATAAGCACTTATACATAGAATTAGAGAAGAAGCTATAACTAAGAGATTATAAATGAAATCTAACCCCCCTTACTTCAATAAGCAATAATCCTAGCAAAAGTTTCAATTAAGCTCCTAGAATCTCTAGCTCCTCTTGGTTCTTCAAGTTTTCCTCTACAACTCTCTTCTCTTCCTCTTGCCCCTTTCTCTTGCTCTTTCTCTCTCTACCTCTTCTCAAAATTTTGTAAAATGATTGTGAACCCTAATTTTCTTAAAGACTAAGGCTTAAATAGTGTCCACACTATTAGGCTTAACCCTTAATGTCTTAATGAGCTCAATTCACTAATGCACCAATTCAAAATGTTTCTACTCACTTACTGGTAAAAATAATAATAACGATTACTTACCGGTTATAAAATAGATTACTGCAACCCACTAGTAACTTAGTAAAATAATAATGGTCCTCACTAAACACTAAAAATAATCTTCATCATGAAATTACTAATTTACCCTTACTCATAAAAATGACTAAAATACCCTTCTAACACGAAAACTCATTAAAATACACACATATGTAATTAATCACATACGAGCATAATTAAACACACATAAAAACAATTAAAATTAAATCTGGTGAAAATCGGACTGTTACAGAATTCACACTCACCGGTAGCCCCAACTACTTGAAAGGAACACCATAACCATGAACTCATTGTCGAAACTAGATTGATACACTTCCTTTAAGATGAGTCCACCAAGAAACAAATACAATTGAAGAATGATACGACATAAAATAATGTATAATTCAACCAATACAAAAGTCTATATTATCGTATTATTCTTCAATTGTATTTTTACATCACATTATTTAAAATCACTCAAATCAATAACACTATCTTACAAGACAAACGTTTATATTGTCACGTAATTTTTTCAATGTTTTCATGTTACATCACATCCTTTATTTTTTTATTATTAGTGTTGAAGGTGAAAATACAAACACCACTCTGAATATTGTTTACAAAGAAGTCTTTCCAATATTTACTGTGATAGCTAAATAAAAAGGACCACTATATGTTTGCTTAATTTGATCACCAAACTACATATTTCTTTATCTGTTTGTATCCATCATAAACTCATACACACAAAGTGGAGGTACCGGAGTTCGAACCTCGGTTATGATGTTTAGCTTAACAATTTCGACATTTTTGCTACTTGAACTAGGACTTATGAGATCCAAACTACATATTTCTAATTTATATTTCTAACCGTTTAAAAAACAACTGAAATTATTTTGAGTTTGTTTAAAATTATAAAAAATAACTTTGCGTTTATCTCTTTTCTATAAAATTACTTCTTTTTTTTTAAGTAATTGATGTATAGCTTTTCATTTTCTGCAATATAATTTTTTAAGAAATTAATTTTTTTTTTTTATAAAAAATAATTTTTTCAAGCCAAAAAAAACTTAAACAAACACAATTAAAATTACTAAAAGTTATTTCTTACTCAAACAACGTAATATTATCACCAAATTATCTTAATGAAATAGGCTTAAAATGAGTATCTCCAATCTAAGCAAACAAATCAAAAAGAGAAATGCTAGAAACACACATTCTAACACACACTTTTCGACACACTCTATTTGATTGGTTAGAATTCACATGAGACCCACCAAAATTATATGGGACCCACATGATTTGGTGGGACCCATGTGAATTTTAACCAATTAAAGAGAGTGTATTGAAAAGTGTGTGTTAGAATGTTTGTTGCTAGCATTCCTCAAACAAAAATCATACAGTACAAAAACAACACAGAGCAATAAAGCACCAACCCTGTTATCGTTAAAAAAAATACACCGTTGTGCTTTTTTAGTCTTCCTGCTTCTCCTATTATGTAGTGCACCCAACCTAATCTGAATAGTGCAGGACCCCCTAAATCTATAGCCAAATCTACACCAGCACCCCCCTATAACCATTAATAGCTAGAAATGAGATAAAATTTGGGTGAGAATGTTTTTTAGAAAGAGACAAGTGGATGCGAGAGACGCAAACCAAACGGCAACTAGCATCTAGGGGTGAATTGGGCGAGTTGGATTTACGAGATCTAAATAAATTTGGTTGTTCAAATCATTCAAGGTGAAGGTTTTGTGTTTAATTGTCGAACTGTTTTAAAGACACAACAAACCATAGAGGATAGATAATATGACAAAAATTTAAATTTTTTTCCCTTACTAAACCACAACACAACTTTTTATTCAAATTACAAGTTGTATAAAATATCAAAATAATATTTTATCCACCAAACATCGTATAAGATAAAAAAACGTTCAATACCATAAAAGATAGTTATATGTTGTTTTGTCTTGTATTGTGTTGTTTTGTCGTGCAATGTTCTGCTCAATGCAAGGCTTACTAACTCCCTTATTTTTGTATTCTAATGAATATACGGAGCTTATTTTATTTGTAGTCCTTTATTTTTCTGGCCGATACTAATTTGGAGTTAGGGTTTGGTAGGAAAGAAAAATAAGAATGCAATCCAGAGCATTTCATGCTTAGTGGCTAGAATTCTCATTTTTAAAGTGAATAAGTGGGGTGTCTGAGGTTCGAACCCCGACCCTGCATACTAAGAATTTCATGTCTTCTTATCAATAAGTTAAAATGAATATATAATTTAGAAAATAAAAATAGGAAATATTTTTACAGAGTAAACGTAGTCTAAGGCTCCTAACTTATTTTAAGCTATGTTTATATTATTAAATATAGGATTTATCTTTTTTAAGATATAAGGGTGACATATTAGAAAATTTAGAGGTACAATTAAAATGAGCTTATTTTTCCACCCCATGATTCATAAAAATTGATCACGTGCATAATTATCCATTTAGATGGGAAAAAAAATTCTTCGTATTTATCCACCTTGCGAGAAAAACATTGTGTTTTTTCCCATCCAGATTGATAAATTCAGAGGGGTGTGGTTTTTGAAAAATAACGACGGGGTGGTTAAAGTAGTTATCAGAATTAAGAGATCCATAAACATTCTAAGCCCATTCTCAAGCACAAGCCAAGCCGTAAAACAAGATGCAGAAAGGTTTGAAAATTGCTCTTTAAACTTTGAAAATTGCTCTCCTGCACCCCAAAATTACCTTAATATCTATGATGGCAGTTAACTGTCGTTCGTTACACAGCTGCAGTTAACTATCATATTCTCGTATGCCAACTGAACTTAAGGTAATTTTAAGGTGAGGGAGAACAACTTTTGAAGTTTAAAGAGCAATTTCGCAAGGATTTTATCATATGCGATGGAGGACAAAAGTATTCTAGATCTATGTAATCGTGTGTGTTTTTTTTTTTTTGGTCCATTGGTGTTGCGTGTTTCATTCTTTGCTTACATTCTAATAGGTGTATAAGTAAAGAACAAGTCCGATGTTTAAAGTTGTATCTATTTGAATAGGAATTAATTCGGTACTTTACCTTGACAGCAGGCAATGATCTACTTATGGTGTAATGTTTGGCTATTTAGCTATTTAAATGAATGAAATATCTTATATTTGAAAATAAAAAAAAGGACGAAAGTGAAAAATCACATTATTCCCTCTCCTCTTGAAAATCCACAAGTTACACACACATACACCTTGATGACAAGAAATCATATCGGGTTTTCAGTCCACTTTTAAAGTCATCTTAGAGTTAAAGTAGTTAGTTCATGTGTATTTTAGTCGAGTTTTGTAAATAAATTGTTCAAAAGTTATATGGGGACAAAAGAAGGGAAATAACCTTAAAACCATAGAAATCCACCCGAACTAGACAACTTTGTGACTGTGCTATTCTTTTCACAAGTCTACTTCGGACTCGAGTATTAATGTAATGTCTCTATACTCTAAACAAGTTCCAAGATATGGTACCAAGGTACACATCAATGCTAGTTGGCCTTGCAAATGGAGAACCAATCAAGCCATATGGGAAGGTAGAGAATGTATTCATGTAAGTGGGTCGACTCAAATTCCCTACTGATTTCATCATCATAAAGATAGATGATGAGAAGAAGATAAACTGCTCTTGAGAAGGCAATTCATGTTAACGACCAAGATGCGGATGGACTTTGGAAGTGTTCCATCAGCACCTTGGTTGTGTGATAACAATCATGAGATACACAAGTGAGTATTCCACCTACAACATTTGTGCGAAAGCTCGTGAGGCAGTTGTGGAAGAAGTAAATTACAAGCTGGAAGTAAAGAAGGAATCAAAAATGATGAACAAGAAGATAGAAGTCCAGCAAGATAAGGCACAAACCGAAGAATCTCATACATGAAACGTCAAACTACTGACATTAAAGAAGCGCTGCATGGGAAGCAACCAACATTTTCTTTTTCTTTTCCAATTCAGTTTCGTTATTTAACTTCCTAAGACAATATTGCTTGGAGTTCTTGCATTTTGATAACACCACTTGATGTGTTGAATTATATTGCTTTGCTTATTAGAATTTCCAATTTACTAATGTCCCTGTTTGATTGATAGAATGCCAAACTAAAAACTCCACCGGTGGAAAGGATCAAATATTAGCTTAGCACAATCTTCACCAAATCATGTCTCGTGAGATATTTAAGCCAAATATATAAATGTATTGTTTACTTCCATTGTCTACTTTTTCTTTTTGGAGGAATGATTCCATCCATGTGTTTATTTCCTAAATTCGTACTTATTCTCTACATGCTTATTCATTGTACAAACACACATTGAGACAAAGTTTTGGTGACTAGATCCTTTTTCAAGCCACCCTCTGATAAACCACAATATAAGCCAATTTAGACCTTCAATTTGATACTGTTTGCCCTCTTTGGAGTTATGTAGAAGAATTTAAATAGGTCGTGATATGAATTTAGCAAGTGTAAACATTGTTTTAACTTGATTACTCGAGTACTCACATTATTATTCCAATATTCAAATCGTTGCAAAGAATTTTCTAAAAGCGTTTTCGTGCATAATTTTTTTTGAGGGAATCTATTCACCCTCCTCTAGATTCATATTGTTATCGTCATATCGACCAAACACTATGAACCCCGCATCGCGAGATATGAAAATCATGCAAGGTTTTCGCCATTGTCTACCTCGCTTCGCAAGCTATGAGCCCCACATTGTGACTATATTGAGTGTCAGGACAAGGGATTCAGTTTTGTTGACCTCGTATCGCGAGCAACAGGCTCGCGTTGCTGGCCAACATTCCCTAAAATTTAGGGAAACACACGTCTATTATATTGGACCCCCTAGGTCAGTGGAAAAACACACTTGGTCGAACAGACGAAGGCAAAACGTGATTTTGGAAGGATTGCAGCGACTCGAGCCATTGAAGATGCATTTTCGATGCAAGAGCGAAACCTCAATTTGATCCTCATAATCTTTTACGGTCCAATTTAGTTTATGATAAAAGATAATGCTTAAAAATCAGACCGTGACATTTTTATATTGAAAACAAATCAGTTTCCAACTTATTATAATAGAGATACTAACTTGAGTATTTTTTATCAAGAGAAACTAAATTGAGTCATGATAAAATTACGAGAGATGAAATTAGTTCTTACTCTTAGAAATATAACTGTAACTATAAAATCAAAATACAAAGTAAACCATGTTCTGCTTAAAACTTGGGGAATTGTACTTTGGCACCACAGTTGTCCACCGGATTAGGGCACTGAATGAAATTTGACCTAGAAATATCCACGCACATGTAAACTTTTAAAATCTGATCGTTACTTGCTGAATCTCTATTACATTCTATTCCTGGGAGAAACCCTGTAGCTTCTTGTATAATACTTAAAGGGTTTCCTATGTCGTAAAATTGATCATTTGGTTCAAATCCTGAAATTCATTACCTTCAAATGATTAGAAATTTTAATTTGCAAATATATATGTGTGCGTGCGCGCATGTGTGTGAATGTTTTTGAATTCACCAGATGGTTCAAAATCATGTCTTGTTACCTGCGTCCTTAAGCATTTGAAGAAGGTTCAGTTTTTCCTTGAGTTTGAGAGCTGTTTGAAAGTAGTCATGTTGAGAAAGTTTAGATTCTGAACATGTACCATGTTTCATCCATTCATGTGACCATATTTTAATATTGTTGAGACGTGGACACCTCAGAGATGGCCAATTTATTTCCAAGTTCTCAATAAGGTCTGAAATCTATACCAAATTAAGTTTGACTAATTGATGAGTTTTTCAGTAAATAAAAACTAATAAAATCATAAAGACAATTTAAATACAATGGATACCTTAGATTTATGAAAGACACTTTGAATATCACAGTTTGTGGGAGATGATCCATTATTGAAGCTAGGCCTGAGTCCATAAATTGTAAAATCGGCCGCCGGTTTTCCGGTTTTCGGATAACAGCAGCCTAGTTTTGAGTCACAGTATGATCCTGGCCACTGCATAATTAACAAACAATAATGCAATATTGAATAATCAGATTAATAAAGTGTAAAAATATAATATAAAAATAAACTTAAATGAATCAACAATATTCGTAGTTACCTGCAGAATAAAAGTGAAGAAATCAAAATCCTGTGCAGAAAGGCATTGAACAGATATATATTGAAGTATCAAAAGCTTGGACAAAAATGAAATGCTGCTTAATCTCATTTTCTTATGTTTTCTCTTTCTCTTTAAAGGAGCATTTGGAACTTCACAAGCAAAGGAACTAATCAATGATGTTGATAGGAGTATTAGAGTCAATAGTTGTGCTACATATATATAATGGAATGATGTTGAACTTACGACGCATATACCAACAGTAAATATATATTTAATTGTTTTTTAGCATATGCAAATATATTATTTTTCATTCCAATTTTCATTATTATTTTTGTTTATAATGTTGCAATTTTCTTTCTCTTCTTAAGTTAAAATGTACATGTATCTCCCTAAATAAAGTTAGCATATGTCATTAAAATAATTTTTTTTTACCAAAATACCCCTTTACTTCTTCTCCCATCCTTCCCTTCGGTCTTGGATCAATATATAGCTTCGAGTCCAACAATAGCTTTACCTCACGAGATTTGTATAAAACAATTAACCATATAAACACACACAAATTAAGAGAACTTAGTAGTAGTAGGCTAATAGTCATAGCCATTGTATGCACAGCTGAATCCCCATATAAATTTAGTTGGAAGAGAATTCAAGAGCATAAACATATTTCATTACAGCTTTAATCATATTTCATAATCATAGTTGGAAGAGAGTTTCTCGCCAAGGTCGTGACTCGTGAGTTTTAACAATATTGAGTTTCAATAGACAAAAAAATAGACGGTTAGGGTTTCAATAACATTATTATCTAACATATTCTCTCAAACTCATGATGCAATATCAGTCGGCATCAAGAGTTTGTCAAGCGAAAAACGAAAAACATACTACGTAATATAAAGTTCTAACACTATCCTCAAACTCAAGCTTATTATCTAATAGTGAGAGAGTTCATGATCCATTGGATTGTGGTGGTACCCTGAGAATGAGATGAGAAGCACCGAAAGCTAATAAGGTAAGTTAAAAATAATTTAGAATTCTAATTAGATTAGTTTTAACATAATTTTGTGTAAGTAAAATGGACTAATTAGTATATTTTAACTTACGAACGGAAGAAAGTGTAATGTTAATATATTTGACAACAGGGGAGGGAAATATAATTTACTTTATATCTTTTTATTTTTATTTTTGCTCCTTTTTATTTTGTTTGAATTTCTACAAACTTCTGAGTTTTTTTAGCAAGACAAAATTATGAGTTCATTTCTACAAATATACCATTTTATTTAATAATAACGGTACCTGATTCGAATTACTTAACTGGTTTTCATCTACTTTTTTTTTTATTTTTAAATTGAGCGATAGAAATTCAAAATATTGTAAAAGAGAAAATACTAATATTCTATACTATATATAAAGAAAATAGATGAATTCTGTTGACTTTTTCCCTTTTCAATTATACCCTTAAATAAATTTGACTATTAAAATGTTATTTTATTGATGTTATTCAAAAAGGTAAGATTTTATATTATATTTGTTATATCGTTTGCATCATTGGATAAAATAAGTATAGTTTGTTACAATATGAAAGTGAAAAATATTTATTACTTATACCTATAATTTTAATCAAAATTTTATAAAAATTATTGTTCATAATTTATATGAATTTATGTAATAAAAGGGTCGGACAGACGGATACGGAGTATAGGGAGAGTAGTATAAGTTTAGGCACTTAATTAATTTGTTGCAATGTTGACAATGTTGAAGACGTAAAGTGATCTAGCTAATCTTGAGCATTAAGGCAAGGACGTTTGGTGTTATTGCGTGGAAGGAAAAGGAAGTCAACTTAAGGGGTGCTTTGACCGGTTCATAGTTTTGAGCAGGCTAGACTATAATACTAAGACTTCAAAAAATTTAGGCTAGACTATGATAAATTACAAAAGGCTAATGATTCTAAATTAAAGGCAATTATTTGGGCGAGTAAAGTGAGCCAAGTCAGGTCCCGGTGAGCTTAACTCAGTTGATAGGGACATTGCATAATTTATGCAGGGGTCGGGGTTCGAACCCCGGACACCCCACTTCTCCACATGTAATTGTGTGAGCTCCAGTCACTAGGCTACTAGACAAAAAAAAGTGAGCCAAGTTAGAGAGTTTCAAGGGTCTACTGGCTAGATTATTCGATGGGCAAAGCAGGAACGAGATGGGAGAAAATTTAAGCAAAATGTCATTATTTCAAAGATTGGAAGATTCCCTGGGTGAGCCAGATGCGAAGTCAAAGCGAGGAGTTCCATAGAGTTTCAAGGAAGAAGCAAGAGCATATTCGCTAGACGAGCCACATTTTGTCCATGGAAGTAGGGCGGTGTTAGCGACCTTTGCTAGACGAATCTGCATTTTGATGACATGTATATAAATAGTTGTAAACAATATTCAGAATACATCTTTACAATCATAGACTCGTATTTAGAGAGAGAGAACATAGAGGAGAATAAAGATTCACCATGGGGAGCATTGGAGGTTTGGATTCAAGCTTTGCATGATTTTTCCTTTATATTCTTCATCATTGTGTTGGCTATGTTCACCATGGATAACTAACTCTCTTTGTGTCGGGATTAAAATTAGTTAGCTAGGATTTCAATGTAAAACTCTTGGTAGTCTGATTATATATAATCGATCTTTCATTATGTTGATGATTAATTTATGTTCTTAATGTTTTTTTCGACGTGTATTTCAGAAATGATTTTTGATTTAAAAAGTGTGAGCGATCAACTTTTTATCTGAGATTTACAATAAACTCTTTTGTGGATGCTACTTGCTAGACATAGTGTAACACCCTACTTCTATTAAAGCGATAAAACACGCGAATAATACAAATATTCAAGAAATAGACGTCACGTGTCCAAAAGTTCTCAAAACATGCATAATAAAATTTCTCAAAACGTCGCAACGGATATATAGTATACATCTCCAAATATTCATGTTCATAAACTCATAAATACATCACCATATGAAATCTCCAATCCCGACATGTGGGTAACATCTCAACAACATAATTCAATTCAGAATAAACATAAAAACTGACATCCTAGATCAGAGCGTAAACTAAGACTCCAAAAACAGATAACGGAGGTAGCTTCCGCTATCCTCGAACACTCACCAGGTAAGCAACAACTATTCTCACACGCCGTCTATCCATTCATACAAATAGGTAGGCGGTCCACCACAGACCACTGGGTGTTAGCTTCACATCATCATAATCAAATATAAACAATTGAAAAGATTGCCATCAAATTAAACTTCAAATGATTAAGCAAGAGAATTCAACTTCAACATTATTCATCAACACAATTAGGTTCTAATCATCACAAATATGCAATTCATCAACCACACTCATCACCAAACACATAAGCAATTAGGACTCATGACTAACTGTGCAATGCGCTTAGTCACGACTCCTATATGCATGTGGTACCAAACTTCTCCAAGGCCGTCACCTCATGATGCAACAAAAACATCATAGCCAACGGCTATAATCAACGGCTATATGGATGTAAACATCCGACACGACATATGATGAATGAACATATGACTCAATCAACCATGCATATGTTCACAATAATTCAACGGCTATAATCAACGACTATATATTTATATTCATGCATCCACCACCAATTGCATCCAATTAAGCATGTATAAAATTCATCATCCATAATCAACATTTAGTGTATTCAACATCAACAACATCATCACTATTATATTATCATCGAAAGAACATCAGTTTCAAGGAAGTCGACATATAACGAATTTAATCAAGACTCAGCATACATACACAATTGCCTCAACAAAACACATGCACTACTCACATATGTTCATAGTAGCTTAGGCATATGAGTATCATAGGCCAATTCCAAGAAATCACAAAATCACGCTAAGTTCGTATCATTTTACAAAGAAAGCAATCTTTCGACATTTTTCAAAACAAGACCTCTCATTCAAGTACGTAATCCTACAATTCAATCCTATATAACTTAAGCATGCAAATTCAACATCAACAACTTGATTATCATCAAATTCACATACCCAAACATAGCACTAAAATGAGAGCACGAATTTCACCAATTAAATTCACAATAATCACTTTTCACAATTAAGCACTTTTGAATTTAAGTAGAAAAGAGATTACAACTTAAAGATTATGATAGAATACTATCCCCCTAACTTCAATTAGCACAAACCTAGCCTTAACTTCACTTTCGCTCCTTGATTTTCTACCCCCTTCTTTTTCTCCAAGCTCTTCTCTTCTCAAACCTTTTTTCTCTTCCTCTAGCTCCTTCTCTCTCTACCTCTCTCAAAAGTTATGTGAAATGAAAACCATATTTCCTCTAAAGCCTAGAGTTTATATAGGCTCTACACTAATGGGCTCAACCCTCAAAATGTCTTAATGGGCTCACAGCTCTCAATAATTAATTCATAAAGTTTCTACCCATGTACGTTTAAAAAAATAACGAATAGTTACCAGCTCTTAACTAATTACCACAACCCACTAGTAACTTAGTAAAAATAACGGTTCCCACTTAAAACACTAAAAATAATCTTCACAGTGAAATTACTAGTTTACCCTTACTCATAAAATGACCAAAATACCCCTGAGTCCAAAATGACTAAAATACCCTTTTAACACCGAATTCCATTAATCCCAACCAAAATACACACAGAGGCAATTAATCACATACAAACACATATAAAAATTAATTAAAATAAATCTAACGAAAACCAGACTGTTACACATAGGGCTAACTTTACAATTACATACATTTTTTTTTTATCATAATGTCATTGAATTAATTGCTGAGAGAGACATCAAAAGTTAATTCATAGAATAGATCTCTTGGCGTTTGACAAACATGGTAACGACAACAAGAGACATGTGGAAACATAACTAAAATTTAAAAAGTCTATAATCAATCAAGAGAAGCATTGAATGAATAGCTAATGACGCCTTATCCCAACACAACTTTTTATTCATATATTTCAACTCTTTTTATAATATGTTTCTAAAACAACCTTTTCTTAAACTTTCATTTAGAATATTTCAAAAATTTGAATGGTCAAAACTATCTTGCATTTTTTGTGGATTCGATATTTATTTTTCATAAATATCGACATACTTATTTCTGTACGAGGATAATTAAAATTCTCTTTATCATTGCTCAAATGACAAGATATGTGATTTGACGTAACTTTTACATGATAATGATCATTTGTATAATTACCATTTTATCTAAATTTCTTAAATGGTTAAATATGAATTGATTGGATATATCTATTAACCAGTTGTTTTAGAGTAGATGAATTAGATGGACAAATAAATTAATTAATGGAATGTATGTGGTTTAATGTATATAATTGTCATTTGTCAAACCAAAAAATATTAAACTAGCTTTTCTGTTTGAAAAATAAGATGGAGATGTAAAACATCTCATTTTCACATTTTCACATGACCTTATTGAAGATGCATTCTCATTACGTGGGTATGATAATTATAATTAGAAAAACAATGCTTACTTGAAAATCAAAATACAAATTAAACCCATGTTCTTCTTAACAAAACAAATTCACCCAAAACTTGGAGAATTGTACTGTATCACCACACGAACCCATTGGAACACCAGGGCATTCAATGAAATTTGACCCAGAAGTGTCGACACACATGTAAACTTTTAAAAGCTGACTTTTAAGTCCTGGATCTTTATTACAAACTATTCCTGGGAGAAACCCTGTAGCTTGTTGTATAGCATCTAAAATGCTGCTTGTGCTGTAAAATTTATCATCTGGTTCAATCCCTGTGGAAATCATTGCAATTAAATGATCAGAAATTTTGTAAATATATCTTACTTTTTTGTTTCACTCTCAACACTTTAAATTAAAAGCGTGTCCAGTGTCTGATGTAATCTACATGTCAGTGTCGTGTTTCATGTTCGTGTATAAGTAATTGTTTCAGGACTCATTAGATGGTTCAAAAATATGTCTTGTTACCTGCGTTCTTAAGGATTTGAATGATGTTGAATTTTTTCTTGAGTTTGAGAGCTGTTTGGAAGTAGTCATGTTGAGTAAGCTTAGATTCTGAACAAGTACCATGTTTCATCCATTCATGTGACCATAGTTTTATACTTTTGAGTTGTGGACACCTCAAAGATGGCCAATTTAGTTCCAAGTTCTCAATGAGGTCTGAGACCTACACCAAATTCAATACGACTGGTTGATCAGTTTTTCGATAGAGAAATTAGGGTTTGTCTAGCATGCACAAGTAAATTAATTCTTGCACCATCCATAGATCTCTTCTTTACGATTAGATCAGTAATTCTATCAAATTTTATTTATTTTAATGATAAAATTTATTGATGTAATACAGAAAAGAATCATGTGCATCGTGCAAGACTTATTATTCTTGTGCACCATAGACTTGGCCGAGAAATTAATGCACTAATCATAAATATCGTTAAGACCAATTAAATACATTTTTCAAAAATAAATTAATACCTTAGATTTATCAAAGACACTTTGAATATCACAGTTTGAAGGAGTTGATCCATCATTTTTGGTAGGCCGGAGTCCATAAATGTTAAACTCTGCCGGCAGAATCGGGGTAATCGGATAACAGCAGCTCTGGTTTGAGTCACAGTATGCTCCTGGCCACTGCATCATTAACAAACAATGTAATACTTTAATAATCAACAAATGCATGATTAACAGATCTAATTATAAATGATTTAATTACCTGCTGAATAAAATAGAAGAAATCAAAATCCGGAGTTGAAAGGCATTGCACGGACAGATATTGAAGTATCAAAAGCTTGCATAAAAATGAATAAGTGCTGCTCACTTTCATTTTCTAATGTTTTCTATTTCTCTCTAAAAGGAGTTTTTGGAACTTCACAAGCAAAGAGAACTAGTCAATGATATTGATAGGTGTGTTTCTTATATATAGTGCAATGATGTTGAAACTTATAATGCATACCATTTAAATGATTTTTAGTATATGCAACTATACTATTTTGTTTTATTCCAAAACAAGGTACTATCTTTTATTGTTATAATTTATTCTTCTTTTTAAATTATATTTTTTGACAATTCTTCTTTATAAATTCTTGTAAATATATCTTTTTTTAATTTTATTTTTGGTCATTGTTATTTTGTTTTAATCTCTACAAAATTATATGTGATTCCTATAAATATGCAGTTTTTTTTTTTTTTTTTTT
>Ga0228710_1000310_pt1 | contig 55836 bp, 34 predicted proteins | sample MedpolnodulmetaG_FD_177995 | JGI IMG/M metagenome (GOLD analysis project Ga0228710, IMG submission 177995) | Root nodule microbial communities from Medicago polymorpha collected in Santa Monica, California, United States - pink nodules | ecosystem: Host-associated > Plants > Roots > Nodule... | reverse complement strand
TTAGACGTATATCATAGCTAATCGTGGGTTTATTATTACTTTTTGGTTACAAATAATGGGTTTATTATAAGAACAAAATTTGATTTTTTCAATTTTTTTTTTTACAAATTTGATTTTTTTTCACTTTATAGTTTCCGGGTGAGGATTTGGTGCCTTTAGTTCATTTTAGATGAGAGAGAAGGTTGGATGAATGATTAAAATAAATTAATTAGATGAGAGAGAATTAATGGTTTAGAGAAATAAGAACAAAAGCGCACCGAAGCTAAAGACTCTGAGTCCTCTCCCATAGATTACCCCAGAGAATCCTTGCCAAAAATGAAACATGGAGGAAAAATTATGTGCCACAGTGAAAGAGTAGCAAACACACATTTCCTTCATGGGAGCTTCTACGGTGCAGTCAGAAAACTGATTTTTTTGAAAAAGTTAATTTTGATTTTAATGTTTGATTTATTTTTAAATTGTTGATTACTGATTAATGATTAATAGTAATTCATCTAGTAATGCCTGCAACATCTTGGACTTACATGTACTATTTTATCGTTGGCATCCTTAACATGCAAACAAATTTGATGATATTATGTGATAGTCTTAAGTGTTACACTTTGTGGGGTGTTACACTTAAAACAAGGTAGGATAAAATTACATTAAGTGTAGTCTTGTTAATCTGATGAACTGATGATACTATGAGGATTGAACTTTTGATGCCACTATACAAACAGTGGGATGTTACTCACTACACTTTTGATGTTATAGCGTTAACTTCATCAGAAAAGTCATTTTCACGACTTCACCATAGAATTTTCCTTCATTCAATCAACTACGACCGCATTTAAAATCTGATGATCTCTCTAGTACCACAAACCATCTGTTCAAACCAACGAATAACAAAACGCCACGCAACCACACTCCCCATACGCTTCACCCACCGGAACACACCCTCTCTCTTCCCCTTCTCGAATTTCCAATTCCAAAGATCTGCAACACTCACTCACATTCTCTCATTTTCACATGCTTTCTCTATTCTCACCATGACGGAACCACCACCCGAATCAGCACCGTCCACTCCACCACCGCCTCCAACATCAACCACCGTGATCCATCCACGTCGCGAACCTTTCGAACACGGTCTATTACCGATCCCAAAACTCATCTTCTCCGATCCCGCACAAACCCTAATCTCATTCAAACACAAGCTTCTAGAATCCTCTTCGAACAACCGAGTCGGCTCCGTTGCGATTTCCGAGTCGCTTCAGATCTCCGTCGAACAAGCGAAGCTCGTTCTCGATACTCTCGCTTCGGTTCTTCCTTCGGAGTCTGATTCCGAATCTGATAGTGTTGATGTGAATGATCTCGTTTTGTTTCTATATGTTCAATCGTATAAGAGGCTTCTGCCACGGACGCATAAGGATTCCGCCGCTGTAGCGGATGTTTGGCCTTCTACTTCCGCTTTTGATGGATACTTGTCCGCTCTCTCGCCGCTACAGGTGAATGCAATTCTCCGTTTTCTGTTTCACTTATTTGTTCGTTTTAACGCAATTGAAATTTCACGTGTCATGGAATAATGCATTGATTAATTCATGAAATTATAGACCATGTTATTGTGATTAGGATAATTGAATATGAATCATTGTATTGTATTAGGTTTCTCAAGCTGCATTTGAGTTGCTAATTTGTTTGTAGCGATGCTATTTTAACTTTTGCATTGAGATGTTTACGACTTTTTTTCAACTTTTGAGTGGTTTTGTTGATTTGACATTCTGAGAGAGTGTTGATTTTGTTTCAGGTGAATTTTCCGTTTTCGTTCATCGATCCACTTTCATTTGTTGTTATGGAAAGATGCATTACTTAATTCATGTAATCATTGATTAGTTTCTTGTGGTTAGGACAATTGAATGGGATTGGATTAGGATTTTTTAGCCTGCAATTTGAGTTACTAATTTGCTTGTAACAATGCTATCTTGTTTTTATAATGAGATGCTGACTATATTTTTTTGAGTATTTTTGTTGATTTGATGATCTGGAGTGTTGATTTTGTTTTAGTGATTTTCTTGCGGTTAGGATAATCGAATAGGAATCATTGGATTAGGTTTTTTTAGCAGGAATTTGAGTTACTAATTTGATTTGTTTGTAACGATGCTATTTTATTTATGTGTTGCGATGATTACGATTTTTTTCAAGTGATATTTTGTTTTTATTTTATGTTGTGAAATTGCTGATTTTGGTTTTGAATGGTTTGTTGTAATTGCAGCTTGTGAGGAGCAACAGTAAGCGGTTTACGCCGTCGCAGGCTGATGAAGAAGCACATCAGTTGTCTTATCTGCAAAAGCACTTGGCTAACATTGTGTCTCTTCTAGCAGAGCCTGTGGAGGGGGAAAGTGAAGAATCTCTGGTTTGTTTGTTTACTGTTTGGCTTCCACGAGTTCCTGACTTTGGCCGATTACTTTATGTTTTTAGTAATATCAATGCCATCAATATGTAAATAAAATTCGCTTATAATTCAGTAACTGCATTATATTCGTAATCTTTGGGGTCAATTCTTGCAATTTGTATTGGTGAGATTCCATGCAAACCAAGAATAGATGTTGAAATTTGAATGTCATGCAAAGTAGTTTATTTATCATTGTTACGTGCTTTTTTTCTTTCTTTTTGGGGACAAGCACAACTGTTGCTTTTTAAGCTTTAGCTCTTGTGCAATGACCTCATTAAGATTTTGTTATTCGGGAATTATGAATTTTCTCCTCTTAGTCAGCGAATCCAATTTTCTAGCCTAAAATCATGTAGCTTTTCAGAGGAAGGAAGTTATAAGGAGCCTTTAGATTGATCTTGTGCTGTTTTTTCTTGGATACTGTTTCAGCAATTTATTTTCTATTCAGTCTTCAAATATTTATCTTATCTGTTTTTATTTTTGTTCTTAGTCCTACTATTATTTTGCTTATTTGATAGGTTTTAACCATGGATAGATTCGAGCACCTTGGTTTTCTATTTCAATATGGTGATAAAGGATCAGAGGGAAATTCTTTGAGTCAATCTTCTCCTTTTTTCGCAAACTCAGATCCTGACATGCCTGCCGTTCCCGTACCTGCTTCCCAAGTTCATGACTGGCTTCTACAGAACATAGCTTCTGCTTTGGAATATATTGCTGAACGGACTTCTTCAAAAGAAAATGGTCCAGTTAGTGTCTCTGATCAGGATGTTGCAATGACTGATGCATCCACTGTCCCAGTTAAGGTCTCAACAAGTGCTAGGGGTGCAAGTCTCATTGAAGGGATTTCTAAATCGTCATATGCGAAGCATGCGTCTGACATTAAAGGTTCCTCCGTTAAGGTATGTCCCTTATATTTGTCCTTTTCTAGTGTGTGTGTGCACATATATATATATATATATATAGATAGATAGATAGATAGATAGATAGATAGATATATTTAACATCAAAATTTATTAGATAATGAGAGAAGTACAATGGGTGCTCACCCCACAAAAAACAAACACGTTACATCAAACATTAAGACATAGAAGAGGGTTAGCATACCATTCAAAATACATACAAGGCACCCTTTTTTTCCTGGTATATTATTGCTTAACTTTTAGATTATCTTAAATATATCATCGAAGCAATCCATACAAAGTGGGCTATTTACCCTTGATATTATTTTTCTTTTATGGCCGCTAATAGATGCTGTTGTATTACATGTAGGCATCTGCTTTTAATTGTAAATGAGTAGCTATGAAATACAGATACTTGCTTTTGGATATTGTTCACATGCATCTTTCTTTTGAGAATTTTGAAATTTGGATCTGGTAGAGTTTGCCTGCTTTATTTCCGAACAAGTTATGTGCATGTTGATTTAGGTTCATAGTGCAAATATCATTCAAATTACGAAATGCATGACCAGTCAGTAGCGGACATAATTTCTGCTGTATCCTGCACAGATCTAGTTGTCACTATGCATTAAAGGCTTTAGATTGTGTTCTGGTTAGTCCTTTGGATTAGCAGAAGAAACCTACAGCAGACCCACATTGTGTTTGACCCGGACTTAGACCTTGGCATGACAGATATTTTATAGCATCAAGTCGCCTTTTAAAGGAAAATCTCAACATCCTTTTGAACATGGTTATTTGAAACAGATTTTAGATTTTAGACATATCCCTTCTTTAAAGCTTTGAAGATAGATGTTATACAATTAAAGCCTTAAAGGGTGAATTAGGGCAGAATGCATATATCTTTATTGTTAATATTGCATAGCGGCATGGACACCTGACCCCAAAATCGCTAAAGTGGTATAGACGATTGCAGGATGGCTGCTATTGTGAAGATCAGAAATGGTATACATACTATACATATTTCTCAATACTATACATATATACTCAAAAATAGAAAAATACACAAAATTAAAGGGGTAGCCACTAACCATACCTAATAATTATAACTAGCCTATATAATTTGTTGCTAACATTCAAAATAAGCATCCAATATAACTTAATTACCACTTCAAGTTCTAAAAGTATTCAAAATAACAAGTGAGTTTTGTAAATAGAATCTCTATCAGAGAGTCTATTGTGTCGGGTGATGGTTGGTCTTCACACATCATAGATTTGCAATGTCAAAAAACAGGGTTGAGAACCTAGAAACAAAGGTGAGAAAGGGTATAGAGCCTGAAAGTGACAGTCGCCGTCACAAACACAGTCAATGTCGCCCGCAAATGCTTTTGCCGGAAACGAAGAGTCACGGTGCTAGCTTTGTACTTCACAGTTGTAGAAACGAAGAACAAAAACAAAGCGGCTCTTGTGTCTTTTTTTTTCTTTCTTTTCCATGACTGAGTGGGAAGAGATGTCGGGAAACTTAATCTTAAATTCGGAAAAGACAAAATATCCCTTTAAATTTTTAAAATTGGATACATTGGAGGGTAAAAAAGAGCGCCACAAACCCTAACTATTTAGGGGACGCATTCACAAAATAGACAAATATAATCCATCAATATTGATGTTCCTTGAAAAGAGATGTCAAGTTTGATAATATTTGAACTTTTGTTCGAGTACCTCAGCACAGAACCAATATTCTTGTTCGTCTCTCAATTTGCTCGTTATGCATCTTATCTTGTGTTTTCTTGATATTATTCTCAATATAGATTTGCTAATAAAAATATTTGGTCATTGCAGGTTCTAAATTGCCATGAATCTGCCATTTACATCTTAGCACCTTTGAGATACGCCACCATCTATGGATGTTCAGATGCCACAATAGTCATTGGAGCAGTTGGAAAGGTAACAGCTAGTAACTTTTTGTCTTATATTTAAATGCAGCATAATGAGTCTATACATAATTACATGCACAAACAACAATATGGAATTTGTCTTCCTTCCAGAATGAGTAAAATAATATGCAATTATCTTATTTAATGGTAAGATGATATGCAAGGAAGATGATGCTGTTAGAATACAGGAACAGTTAGGAATTAGAGGGAATAATTTGTATACAGAATAAGTAGTAATAGAGAGAGGCATTATGTACAGTTGGTATTGTGAGTGAAGGGGAAACTCTTGGGTGAATTCCATTCCCGTTTCTTGTTCAATTTTGGTAATACACTATTGTTATTTTGATTCTTCCTATTTTAATTCAATTTCTTAGTTCTTAACAATGGGTCCGGTTTGTTATGATAATGTTCAGTGGGCTTTAAGCGAAAGAGATTTCTTATTCCTACATCTTTCTATTAGATACTGTCTTACCACTGCTAAGCGGCGGTGGAAACTTCACACAAATATCATGGTAACCCAAAAAAAAGATACTGTCTTACCAATGGCAATTGTAGTATTTATGGTAATCGTAGCTTCCATTGTATGATGGCTTGATTGGACAGATTGTTTTTTCTCTTTCCATTTATTCATGCACTGCTGATAGGTTAGTAAGAAGATACCCATGAGTGTAAGGAAATAAACATTAAGACTTTTAACAATATAAATATATTTTTATTTTAAATCCTCTTCACATATATGTGCATCTTATTATTTTCCTTGAAGATAGAATATTAGTCTAGTCATGTATTGTGAATCCCATAGGAAGTGACAGAACTCTGATGAATAAAATGGATATGTTTATGCTGGCAAGGTTGGCATTAGTATTATGTGTGTTTGGCTTTTTAATAAGTTAGGTACCTTTTTTATGCGCGCTCACATAAAAATATTACTTATGTACAGTATTTTCATCTTCTCTCGAAGTGTACATATCTCTATCTATGAAAACTCTTAAATTATGGTAAAGAGGTAAGTTAGTTCATGTTTAAATTAAGGGTCTCGCTAATGAGTGCCCCCGGGGCACTCTTTAAACTTTCCGAAATAAGCAATTATTCATTAGAAAAGTCATATTTTGATTACCAATTCATTGAATACACCTCTTTTCATAAATAGTTATGACTTTTGGTTCTTAAAGAGTGCCCCACCCCGGGGACACTCGTTAGCATTTCCCTTAAATTAATAATGGAAATAGAAGTTATAGTTGGTTATCAATATGAAAGACTGTATGTTTAAATTAAGGGTAGTGTTAACTTGTGCCCTTAGGGCACATGTTAAGAAACCTCAAAGAAGAAATATTCTCTAAAATTTTGTGCATTCAATTCATTAATAAGTTAAAAATTAAATGTGTTGCTACAATTCATTTCCCTTAAATTAATAATGGAAATAGAAATCATGTTATCATAGGAGAGTTGGGGGTGGGGCATGGATAATAGAGAAGATTGGTTTCGGGGTAGTAGTAGGTCGCAGGACCCTCATAGTTCTTGAAGTGGTATTTTATTCCATGCCGTATTTCCCTTTTCGTGAATCTTGAAGTGGTTGATATCAGTTCTAGAGTTCATATGCAGACAGTTTATAAATGATATGGAATTACTTAACGTTCTAATTTAGAAGATATGATATTAATTACTCATTGTGTTAAAGGCCATGGTATACATTATGCATATGGTGTTCGCTATGTTGAGTAAGATTTGGTAACTAGGATGCATTTTAGCTGGTGCTTATTTGGAAGGAGAGAAGTTGACTCCACTTTTTCTTTGACAGGCTGTGAGAGTAGAACACTGTGAACGAGTTCATGTGATTGTAGCAGCTAAACGAATTTGTATTGCTAACTGCCGGGAATGTGTTTTCTTTTTGGGGGTGAACCAGCAACCCCTTATTGTCGGTGATAACCATAAGTTGCAGGTGAGCTTAATTTACCGTTTTTTGATATATGAAGTTGCTATCCAGTTGTTATGAGATTCTAACCATAGAGTCTCTGATTATGTTTAGGGCTCATATGATGACACAAATGAAAATACGATATCATTATTTTGCAATGTATCTATGTGGCCTATCTGATATAACTCAGCACTGCAGAAGTGTTTAATACTGCTACTTTCTTGGTTATAGAGATAATAAATTTATACCGTTTTGACTGTTTTTGGAAATTTAACCTTTTCTGGGTTGCTGCTTACATAATGTCTAGAGACTAGAGTATGTGTCAGATGTCTTGATTTCAATGCCATGATATCTTTTGATCATTTGGATGTCATCTGCTGTCATTACTAATTTATTAGTTACCGCAAATATTGGGAAAGTATTTATAAAATCACTAGTACAATCATATCACGTGATAGTAGCAACACATGAAATAAAATATTCGAATTGTAAATTGGTCTGTTGGTGTGCTCTGATCTTGTTTGTGGATCATACTTGTAGGCGTATGACATGTGCCTGAGCTTCTAGTATTTCGTTTATAGCACTGACTTGTTATAATGTATGTATATTTTTCTGTAAAGTCTCACTCTTCTCAAATGGATTCACTGTTTGGAAAATTTTCCCTCTTAATATTTACAGGTGGCTCCCTATAATACCTTTTACTCCCAGTTGGAGCAACATATGAATCAAGTTGGAGTTCTGCCCTCAGTGAATCGTTGGGATGAACCTATAGCATTGGGAATGGTTGATCCCCATGATTCACTATCTCATCCAGCGGGTGTCTCTGATGCTCAATCTGAGTCTGCTGCTAGGGTGGACCCTGACCAGTTCACTAATTTTGTGGTATGAATGTCATTCTTTTATACTGACTTATTTATGTGGCAAGTTAAGACTTCTTTTTAGATAAAGTCACATTTACTGGATTCCAGTATGTTCACTATAGGAAAGAAGAATGTTTGAGGTCCATATTTCTTTCTAAAGTGTCTAGTCACATGCTCATTTTCTGTCCATATTTTTGTGCAGATTCCAAACTGGCTTGAAGGAGAGTCCACCGGTTCTACTAAAGACAACCCTTTCACATTACCAGAGGGTTATATGGCATCTCAGCAAAGAAATGTATGCTACAGTTTCGATTGATAAGTACATTGGCATTTGGATTTCTAAACTTTTTGGATTTATACTTTGTTTTGAATGAAATTCTATCTTCTCCACAGGAAAGAAATTTAGGGGAGATAAGGCAACTGTTACGTGAAGCACCTTTAGAAGAAAGTCGTAAACGAGAATTGTCATCTGCGCTTCATGTGTATTTCAAAGACTGGTTATATGGTAGCATTTTTTTCTTTCTTTCTTTCTTTCTTAATTCCCTTTGATTCTAACATGTTAGACCTTCACATCTACAAGGAATTAGCTAGCTTTGCATGTTAGATTTTGCATGTCCTTGAAAGTTGAAACTTGGAATTATTATGTACCAACCTCTCTGTTTCTCTTGCAAATGTTGTGGAAATTTCTTTGGTACCTGTTATGCGGAACCTCCTACCATGGAACCTCCCACAATATTGATCATCTTGATACCTGTTTCTCTAGCAAATGTTTTGTGGAACCTCCTACATATCAGCCATTGAATTCTATGTTGAGTTTCATTCAACAATCACAACTGTCAATAATATATTATTACAATTGAACAGGGGTACCATGGAGTAATCTTTTTTTTATTGATATTGCATTACCTTTTGGATGAAAGTTTTTAATATCTCACATAACTCACGACTAATGATCTCTTTAAAGTCTTAATCAAGCGACCCTTTTTATTTTATCTTTTTTGATATCATATGTTTACTTGGCCATATTTTTGAACAAGAGTCAATGGTCATCGTTTCATTATTATCCAGTAACCCATAGCTTTTGATGGATTTAAGTTTTCTGTTCGTAAAGGAACCCCTCCCTGCATTTGGTTCTGCAGATTGATCGAGAGTTGCATTGCCCTTAATCAATCATATGTTCTCCATGTTTATATCATTGGATGACATAAATTTCAGATATTTTACGGTTACACAATCTTTTTTTTCAATGCTACCAGATGATGCTAAAAATTTGTTTTCTATTGTGACAGCCTCTGGGAACATTCGTCAGCTTTACTATCTACAAGGAGATTAATCTTTGAATGACGATGCATTTGGCACAGCTAAAGATGGTACAGGACCAATGTTTTTGATTTTCTTTTTGAATTTCCTCTTCATTTTCTCTTGCCAATTCTATTGGCTCCCTAGGTAGCCGAGATCAGGTGACGTGAATTAGAATGCCCACCTATTTATGCCGTGAGATCACCGGTGCACAGAATGGAATGGAAAATACAGTTGCTAATCTGATTGTAATATTTTTTGTTTTTGTTGTGAAAATAATTACTGTAATATTTTGTTAGCATAAATTAATGGCCTTCGTGAAAAATTCCACATGCCAAAATCCAGTGTATTGAATGTCTTCCAACTTCGAGTTTCTCCGTTCAATTAAACCTTCCCGGAATTTCTGCTGTGTCATCTAGTTATGTAAATTTACTGTGTCCCATTAACATGGCTTTTTACCAAGTAGTAGGTATGGGTTAGAGATAACTTTAGGACAATAATAAATTTCTTTTCTCTGAATTTATCTTCTGTAATTTATACCCTGTCATTTTATGCTTATAGTCATAGGTACTAAAGTTCTTGTCTTTCCATTTATGTTGAGGCGGAGAGGCAAATGGTGGTGAGAATTGTGTAAAAGTGAGATGGGACTGGCACCATTTTCATTTGAGCTGTATTGACGAGTTCACGTGATCGACTGAGAAAACCATAACATAGCCCCATGTATGACGTAGTATAAATGAATAATTTTTACAACTTACTTGGATAGCAAAATAAAAGGGAAGTTTTGGCACTGTAGTAAAGTTATAATATGACCGAAGGGTCATAAATTAAAGTCCTGAAAATAACCTCGTGTAAAAAAATATTGTAAGGATGCGCACAATAGACCAAAATGATGGGACCCTTTCTCAGATTCTATGTATGCGGGAGCTATAGTGTACTGAGCTGGATTTTTGTTTTGTTTTTACTCGGATAGCAAAATAGACATAATGCACACGAGGGAGGTTGTGTTCTTAAACTGATTCGAGTTGAGGGTTAAGGAGTTAGAGGTGTTCAAATTTGGACAAAAGAATAAATATTGATCTAACTACTAACATTTGCTATTAAAAGATAAAAGACATGATGCACATGAAACATTGTGATGAAACTGAGAATCATACAACACCTCTTCCTCTTTCTGTACTACTAGAATGAAACCGGAAAATGGCTCTTCAAAGATGAAGACTATGTAACTGGTTCTTCAATACGGTACATGGAACACAACATAACAGATTTTCCTAGCAACGCACTATGTTTGAAGTAATCAAATTTCCCTAGCAACGTACTATGTTTGAAGTAATCGACAAATAATTGACATCTTAAACACTTAAATGGGTGTAGACATTGCTTTGCTTAATCTTTTACAAAAAAGACATTGTTTTGCTTAATGGAAAGTAAATTACTACCGTAGTGGGGTAGACAATCTAGTTTTGACCATGATAGCCATACTAACATTATCTCTTTCCATTCCATAACCTCATTCACATCACATGTTTTTACGTTCCTCAATTCTAGTCGTCCCACATTTCTATGTAACATGCATTATGTGAGGGGAAAACAATTATCAATGGAACTTTTAGTCTTAGCCTGCAGGGACCAGTTGGATCAGCTTCTCTGCTTGATCAGGAAAGAATGTAATGAATAAATATGCACCTGAAAATTTCATAAAACAGAAATTCAATACAAGCAATCATCATGAAACTTTTAGTACAGAAGATATTGAAAAACTTACAAATAAGAACAGTTCCCAACACAGCTGAAATTTTTCCTTGGATTTGCACCAAACCAGCTTTGCCAGCGTTCTGCAACTCCGTCGAGCCAACAGATTCAAATGTCCCTGCAGAATGGATATCTTTTAATTTTAATTCTTATTCTTAAAAGATAAGCGGAAATTAAAAAATAAAATAAAATCAATGATTAACTAAACCTGGTTTCACAGTTTGAAGTCCAGATGTTATGCATGCTACATTTTGGAAACCAGCATCCTCTAACTTATTTGCTGCTGCAGCAGACCTTGACAAATAATGAAAAATTAAATCTCTAAATTACTTATCAAGGCAACAACAAAAATTCAAGTTATTCAAATTCATAGGAATTTTATGCTTCTCGTGGAAACTCAACTTATTTGCTAATGTGAACACAAATATCCTTACAGATTTACTATACAGAACACTATGTTGGTTACAAACTTCAAATTAGTAATTCCCACCCATACCTAAATTTCTCTGTGTTCTAGCCATGTATTACAGGATAGACCTTGATGGTGATGTTCCATGATCAAGGCCTGAAGTGTTTAGTTTTTGGGTAAATAGTAGATGTCTTTTTGTTCTCATCTAAGTCCTATGTATAGAACACGCTGTTTCATCTCTCAGGATGTAATTGGAAGTTATCTTGGATAACTTCCGACGTCCTTGTTATTGTGGATGCGTGTCTTTTGTGTCTTTTCTCAGGTATTTGGGTTGCGGGTATCATTCTCGGATATTGGGAGTAGGAGCCTCGTGTAACAGGGGTCAAGTTAGCAATGCAGTTATGAGTTATGACAGTTCGCTATGTTCTTGAAATTAGTTTTTGACTATTGTGGAAACTGACATGACCTGAATTAGCTTATTTTATCTAAGAGCTACTATATCCCCTCGTATTATAACAATTGGCTTATTTTCTTCAATCAATAAACGGTAGCTCCATCATCCACCGCAAAGAATGCTTTTTGGATCTTTTATCCTACCACCAAGAAGTCAGGTACTGCATCTGAAGTGTACTTAATGTCACAGATAGGAACATATTAAAGATAAAATTACCGAGCCATCGTCCCATGTTCATTGAGCACAATAGCGAGACTTTGACCATGCAGCCAAAGCAGCCCTCTGTAGTAGCATTCTCTCACACTCGTTTCGACAGCACTGAATCAATGATTATCATGATTATCCAAGGTATCAAGTATCACAATAGTTATCCTCATCCATTGCCTACATCCTGGTAATCCTACTATGTGTTTTACCTATTTGTCTCTTTTAGACTAGAGCATACGATCATGTTTATGGTAACTCTCTTTTACTTTCCCAATTCCCATGTTTCTCAATTCTCAATATTAGGTATTAGGTAGCACAGAACCTTTATCTATGTTTCTCTTTTTTAGACTGTACATAATGATTGGTGTAGGTCAGGTTCAGAAAATGTAATTTTGCAAGCTAATCATATAAAGATTAAAGACTAACCAAACCAAAGCAGAGTTGGGATCTTCATGAAAGTTTGAGATATATAATTAGCAATCAGAAAGGGTAGGAAATCATAAACTAACCTCAATCCTTCCTGACATACAATCAAGAGTTTAGTTTCAGGCTGTATTTGACTCTTCACGGATTGTACGAAATCGGGGTTTGGCCTAGTGAATGGTATCCCAAAGAACAACCCAGAAAAATTATTGTGCACAGTCCTTAATAAGAATGTACCTACAGAAAATCAATGCAATGAAGCATTACAAAAAGTAAAATAAATGAATCCATATTTTAGTCCTGGAAGTTGTAGGGATGAAATAATTTTGTATCTAAAATCAACAAAATTTTAAGATGAAAACCCTTCATCACATTAGTCCATTTGGATGGGTCATTGAAATTGTCCTGGAGGGATAAACGTGACTAAGGATTTTAAGTTCAAGACTTATGTTAATTTTAGAAAACTAATTTGTCTTATCCTACAATTTCAAAACTAAAATATGAATAGTATAAATAATTTTGGAAGGAGAAATTCCATACCAGGATCATTGTCTGTATTTTCAACAAAAAGAGGAACATGATAACATGTTTTAATGTGTGCTCTTTCATATTGAGATTTGTCCCTCACATCAAGAACATTATATCCATCTACTTTTACAAGTTCCTTAGCATCATCAGCTGTTACAAACTTAATTTCTGCTTTTATTGTAAACTTCCTTCTCATTTTACATTGAGATACTAGCTTCCCTGGCATGCTCCTTGCATTGTGAGTTTTTACTACCAACCAACATCTCCCTAAGTTGCTGAAAACACAACCTTAATCACTCATAATCATGTTCAAACATTAACAACATAACTGTTTTACTTAAATTTCATTGTTAATGAATATTCTAACACTCTAATCAATAAACATGTTACTATAGAAAATTCAAAGTTAAGATAAGGAGTTACCAGGAGGTGGAGAAAGCAGTCCCTGCCATTGTGAGAATGTGTGTTTGTCATTCTTATCTCTGTGATTTTGGCTTTCAAAAGCTTAACACACTTTAGCCAAATGTTGCATTTAGTGGGCCATGAAATTTGAGATCAGCAATGGATTTATGCCACGTGGCAAATATGATTCGAGGGGATATATTAGGTAACATAACCGCTTCATGGGTAAAACCATTAATACTAACACTGACTGACAGGTATCTAGTTCAACTCTATATTCAAGTGCAAAATGTCATGCAGTGAACAATTAATATTTGTGTTTGGTTCTATGAACAAATTGATCTTAAACTGATTCATGAACAAATTTAGTTGAATGTAAAAATCATATAATTTTACATCCAAACATATATTTGAGTTGGACAAAAATTATATATGAAGTCAAAAGCTATAATTTTAGCTTGAAATTTAAATCATTCCGAAGGTAACATCAATTATAACCAAACATACAATTAGACACACCACAATATTATTAGACGTTACAACTAATGAAATACTTTTAGTATAAAATCGAAATAAACTAATGTAGATTATTTAAAATACTCTTTAAAAAAAAATTATACCCAGATACCTCCTCCCAAATATACACCAAAAAGTGTCAAATAAAAAATAATGCACCGAAATACCCTATTTTTGCATGGTGTACCAAACCAAAATGCCTACAAGGCATGGAGAAGAAATACTGACTTGAAAGCTAGAGGTAATTCTTGACTCTTAAGGAAATACTTCTACTATTCGGAGAACAGTTAAAAAAACTAAAAAAAAATAGTGATATTTGTACATCCATTTGCTACAACTTTATTTTTCTCTCTTTTTATAGATAAAAAAAAAAAAAAATATATATATATATATATATATATATATATATATATATATAGATATAGATATAGATAAGAGAGTAAGAGATAAAATAAGAAATAATGTGAGTATAAGATAGAGAACTATCAATTTTTTTTCTTCATAAAATGGTTGTACATATCATTTCTTCACCGAAAAAAATAAGGACATAACATAACTCATAATTGTGAGATGAACAAGTATCATAATTTTGGGACTTCCCAGAGATCCTACACTAAATTTGATCGTCACATTTGACTAAGAGAAACAAAAAAAGTAAGATTGATACAAAATCTTCACCCAAATATTTAAAGCATTAGGTATATGGGTCATCTCACTTACACTTTACTAAAAATCTATTATGACATCCAATATAGAACTTTAACTCACACTTAACACATTAACATCTCTTAATCAAGTGTTTGATTCTCTACGTCTGTAATTATGTGACATAGTCGTATAAAGTCAAACAGAGGTACAACATGTTCAAAAATGTTGGTTGGTGATGGTCTCACGAAGGGAGAGGTTTATGTTTCTTTCTCTCATGGTAAGATAGAAAGGAAATTAGAAGAAAAAAATGAATATGAAAAGGGAATTTGAACATGAGAAAAGACAAGAAGAAACAATAAATATTGTGTGTTTTGTCCGTAGAGTATAGAGAATAATGTGAGTTGCTGGTAATTTTATGGGGTTACTGAAGGAGTTGGAGATTTTTGGGTAATCAATTTTATCAAAAAAATTGACTAAATTAAAAAACGCTACATGATTTAAAATGTCCAATAAACATGTATTTTTTAACTTAGCATAACACATTTGCAATTTTCCATTGTCACTTAGCATTAAAGTATATGAGTCTTCTCACGACGTATATGTTGCTCAATCTTCACTCTTCTATATTGTGTTGGACTGTAATTGACATTTGATATATCACAACATTTTTTCTCTTAAGTATGTCTAATTTCTAACCCATGACACGTGTGTCCATTTTTTCATGTATATACAATTTGTTGTAAAAGAGCTCATATTGCTTTCATTTTTTTTTTAGAATTGCTTTCAAACTTACACATAGTCATTTCTGCTTTTTTAGAAGCCTATTTAGCTTAAAAGGCCAGGCCACGGGCTCTTAGAAAAGCCTTTTAGGCCTATTAGGCCGGTCTACTTATGTAAATGTAAATAATATTATTGATTATTATATTATATACTCTACTTTGAATTAAATTATAAATTTATCAACCTTTAAAGTAATTTAAGCTTATTAGTTTACATTATTTTTTCGCATATTTAAATTTATTATTATAAATTAGAATTGAAATATGATATAATATACAGAAAAGTTCTCTAAAACTTCATGTTAAATATTGAAAGAGAGTTTAATATCATTGATCCATTAGCTCGCTATTCTATTTAACCTTGAAGCACGTTAGCACGCTATCAGGCCTAATCAGGCTTTCATAAGGCGAGGCTTAGGCCTTACAAATATTTGATAGGTCAGGCTTAGGCCTTGCAAAGCCTATTTCGGCCTAGCTTATTCCCATCCATCCATCCTCATTAAATGCTCAGTAGCAAGTGACGCCAAATGCCATAAAAACGACAACTCAAAGGACACTTGTCAATTGCAATCATCAAGAGCACGTTCCAACTACTTTGAGAACAAGGGCAAGATAATTTCAACTCTTCATGGAACTACTCAGACTTTGTTTGGAAGTTTGGAGGGGAGGGGAAAAGAAGACTTTGGAGAGTTGGAAATAAAGGGGAAAATGGTAAAATCTTTCACATTTTTTGAAAGAGAAACTTTTTAGAGAATGTTAAATTAATGCTTATGATTACTATATTTTTAATTTTAAGAATATTATAACAACATAGATTAAATTTGAAGAATTCATATAGACCCTCCAAAACCCTCATATAATACAATTTTGAATAATATTAGCAACACTCTATTTTGAGTACTCTCTAGAATATTCACTCTCTTATTGGTTTAAATCATTGTGGGTCTACACTTTGAAAATTGAACCCACACAAATTGGTGGGAATACATTGATTTCATTCAATAAAAGAGTGAGCGATAGAGAGAGTGTTGAAAAATGAGTGTTGCTAGCATTCCTTTACAATTTTTTAGTTTGACCAAAGGATGAGTTTTATATTATGAAGAAAATTAACCCCCCAAAACTCTTTCCTCCCATTTTCTTTTATTTCTTTCACTTGTTCATTACTTTTTTTTTCTTCCAAATCGTCCCCTCTACTTCTCTCTAAACTCGCAAACAAAGCCTAAGTAACCAAATTTTGATTCATAGAAGTTTGAATTTGCACATAACAAAAAATAAACTTTATTTATTAAAACGACGGTTAAATAGAAACACAATATTCATACTCAAACCATGTTTAAAAAAGAAGAGACATAGTAATTTTACTCTTTTTTTTACAAAATTTTACTCTTCTTTACTCACTATTAAAACTTTACCCAAATTTGTTAAAAAAAAAACACTTTACCCACTTATTGTAAAAATAAAATAAAACAAACTCTTAGTTAAAAAAAGAGTAAATTATTATTTGGGTCTCTAACTCTACACCTCGTTGGTACAAAGGTCTTTGACTCAAAATTAAATAAAGTAATCCATATCCTGAATATGCAATTATGTTATCAGTTTAGTCTTTAGCATTAAAATTTATGTTAGCTGATGAGGTGACGTGTATGAGGTGTCAGATAGAGTGAAAGTATAAAATAGTCACTTTAATCCTTGAACCGAAAATTAATACCCCTAAGATGAATCTCAAATTCTTAAAGTCCGAATTTAATTTCCAAATCCTTAAATCCCTAAATTTGATCTAATTCCCTCTTTGTTCAAAATTAACTTTTGCTTTTTGGTAATGAGTGGAGATTTACTCATAAAAAAAAAACACTATCACACAACAAAGAGGAAAAACGAAATAGGTTTGACACTATGACCCTGTTTGGATAAACAACTTATATTGATACTTATAGCATTAGAGCTTATAGCACTAGAGCTTACATCATAGGCTCTTATACTCAATAAACTCTTTATGTTTGGATATGTACACTAAAAAATACTTACGTAAATTGAAGTGTTTGAATGTGTCATTATATAAGCAATTATGAAATGATAAAATATTTTTGATTTAAATGAGAGAATCAAACCACAATTTTTTTTAAGGAATTAAACCACGATTATAAAGTTGTAAAAAGAACAATATTAAAATATAGTAATAATTTTACCATGCATATAAAAAAGAGTTAAATAAGCTTTCGGTCCCTATAAATATAGTCAATTTTATTTTTTAGTCCTCATAAAAAAAAATGACATGTTTTGGCCCCAATAAAAAAATCCAGCAAATAGTTTTAGTCTCTATTAAATTAAAATTTGTTTAATTATGATTAAACTCTGAAACTTTTGAAGGTTTTTATATATACTTGTTTAGAACATTATAATAAGTTCCTCCACAAAAAATGTGCTCAAAAATTGATTTTTAAGCCAAAAGTTTACTACTTTTATCTTGAAATTTTGATGTTTAAAAAAATCATATTTAATTCTTTAGATGATAAAAAGTTATAATTTTTGGAAAAATAGTTTTTTTTTTAATATTCTTAACAAGTCTGTCAAAAAACTTTCAAAAATTTAAAAGTTTAAGCATAACTTCACAAATTTTAATTTAATAAGGACAAAAACTATGTGCTGAAATTTTTTATGGGGACCAAAATATATCCCTTTTTATATTAGGACTAAATGAAATTAGATATATTTATAAGGACCAAAAACTTATTTTACCTTATAAAAAATCATCAATATTCAAATAGAACAAAATTAACATTAGAGGTGTAGATAAATAGTGTAAACATCACCATTCTTAATAAGTGTAATAATGTAATTACCCTTTTAAAAAAAATATAGGTTCTTCAATGTGCGGTTTCATGATTAATTTTGGGTGATGAGCTGATATATTTTTAACAATGCAAAGAAATAATTAAACATAGGTAAAAGTTTTATAGTCCTATATCATTGTTGAAAAAGACTTTATTTTCTTATTGATAGTTACGTGTGTTACTTTACTTACATAAAGATAAAACAAAGATAACTATATGGCTAATCACAACAAAAGATTAATTATATACGATAAATAAAATACAGGTTTTGGAAAAAGTGCAGCGAGAGTCGAAGCACGTCCTCTCATTTGTATAAGTTGCGTAACAAGCTACATGTTAAGCTTAAAATTTGGGCTTATTAAAATATGACATAAGCAGCTTATGACATTGTGATAAGCTGTTTTTATTGATTTACCCAAACACCTTTAAAAAAGCTTATGTTAGTAGATAAACCCACATAAGTTTCGAATAAGCCAATCCAAACGGGACCGTCAAAATCAGACCGGACATTAAACCGGTATAGGCATGGGTTTGAGGTTCAAAGGTTCAACTGCGGTCGGACCGGGATTCAACCGGTTTTATAAGTTCTATATAAAATAAAATAAAATAACATTAATATTCATTATTTAAACAAAAATATTTACGTTTTTGTTTTATAAAACCTTGGCACTTTTGCTTGACCAAAAAAAAAAAAATACCTTGGCACTTTTTACTTTAGTCTATACATTTGGTTTTAAGCTTTTATTGTTTTTATATTAATAATTATTTGGTCCAAGCCCACTAACATAACCCTAAACTTACTGAATGAAAAAACAGCCGCCACCTCTCTCTATTCAACCCTTCTTCTTGTTGGTTTATGGATTGAAGAGCATGCTAATTTCTTTTTTCTCTTTTCAATTATTTCGTTTCTAATCTCTTACTCCCTTTTTTCTCTATCTTCTCTATCCTTTTAAATCTTGTAAGATTGTATTTTGAACCCGTGTAACTGGATCTGTGAATGAAAACGAAGAAGACAGATTCATTTTGAATCAAAGCCGGTCCAACCTCTATAAGCTATCGAACCGCCGGTTTTCCGGTTTTCTTACTGGTTCTGTGACAGTCCGGTTTTCAGCTTCTTCCGGACCGGACATAGATCCGGTTCACGGTTCAACCGGTCGGCCCGGCCCGGTTTTGATAACCATGCCTATATGAATGAGTGAGAGCCCATAGCTCGAAGCTTTTGTTCTGAACTTCAAAACCTCACTCATGGCACTCTCTAACACCACCCAAATTCGAACCTTCAATCCCCTCAACCCTCAAAAACCAACACACCCTTTTCCTTCTTCCCATCTTTCCTTCTCTTTTCCCTCTCACTTCACTTCCAAATCCCTCATCGCCACCAGCAACACTAACATGTTCCGACCTCATTCCGGCGACTTTGAACTCTCTACTTTAACAGCTTTATCTCCATTAGACGGCCGTTATCGCCAAAAAGTTCAAGAATTAGCTCCTTTCATGAGTGAATATGGTCTTAATTACTTTAGGGTCATTGTTGAGGTACAACTTTTTTTTCTTTTTTTTTTTCTCTCATTTTTTGATGACCCTTTTGATTAAAGTACCCTTTTTTATTGTTATGTTTGTGTTTATATGAACTCAATTACTATAGGATCATTGCTGAGTTACCCTATAGTTTTTTCCTAATTTTTTTGATACCCTTTTGTTAAAGAACTGTTTTTTATTATTTGTCTAATGTTATGTTTGTGTTTATATGGAGTGAATTACTATAGGGTCATTGGTGAGGTACCCCATTATTTGTTCTTCGATTTTTTCGCTACCCTTTTGCTTAAATAACTCCTTTTTATCATGCTTCTAATGTTATGTTTGCGTCTATATATGGACTCAAGTACTATAGGGTCATTGTATTTGTTGAGGTACCTGTTATCTATTTTTCTTCAATTTTGTTAGAACAAAAACTAGTAACAGAAGATTAAAGATAATGTAGCTCGCAATCAATGGAACACAATCGTTTGTTTACGCAATTTGGCCAATTGTGTCTGCCTATGCGACTATAGAGTAGCTATAGTTCCGAATATTATTTGAGTGAATTACGGTTTACAATGTTACAAGTCATATAAACAATATCATGGCTAGAACAATATCCCTGAAACGTACCGTGGGATAAGGAACCTTTGCCAGCTCATCTCCCCTGCTCCTTGCCACATTTCTGTGTCTATATATCAGTCATATTCAACAGATTTTGGACACCCTTTTGTTTAAAGAACTCTTTTTTATTGTTTTTCTAATGTTATGTTTCTGTTTATGTTGTTATAGATTAAATGGTTGCTGAAGCTTTCTGAAATTAATGAAGTCACTGAGGTTCCTGCCTTTAGTGAAGATGCTAAGTCTTTCTTAAAAGGTTTGATTGATGACTTTAGTGAAGATGATGTTAAGGAGATTAAAAAATTTGAGAGGATTACGAATCATGATGTTAAAGCTGTGGAGTATTTCTTGAAACAGAAGTGCCAATCAAATGCTGAAATTGCCAAGGTTGTGATTAACTTTATGTTATTTTTTTGTGCTTTGTGATTGTACATTACTTTCTGTTTGAGTTTTGTGTCTGTTTGGATAAACAATTTAATGAAACACTTATGTACATGTGATCAGATGTTCCCATAAGCTATCACAAGTGCTTATATCAGTAGATTAGCTCAAATAACTAATCCAAACAGACCCTTGATGGCATTGTGTAATTTTTAAACAAATATTTTTCAACAGGTGCTTGAGTTTTTCCACTTTGCTTGCACATCCGAGGATATAAATAACCTTGCTCATGCTTTGATGCTGAAAGAAGCAATGAATGCTGTTATGTTTCCTGTCATGGATAAAATAATCAAAGCTTTGTGTACAATGGCCAAAGACAATGCCAATGTTCCTATGCTTTCTCGCACTCATGGCCAGGTAAGCTGATTTGTGCATTATTACTTGATTATTTAAGAATCAATGTACTATTGTAGATTGTAATATTGAGATATTGAAAATAATGCTGACTCAACAACTATTTCAGTTCGTTAACATTATTATTCTTCAATTTTATTAGTTGCCAGATTTTCATTGTTAAACCGTCTTGGTTGAACTTGATGATTTTTCTGTGATATTCTTCAGCCAGCTTCACCAACAACTTTAGGGAAGGAAATAGCAATATTTGCTGTGAGGCTAAGCAGAGAAAGGAAGGAACTATCTCAGGTTGAGATTTTGGGGAAGTTTGCCGGTGCAGTTGGAAATTACAATGCACATCTTGCTGCATATCCTGATGTTAACTGGCCTTGCATTGCACAAGAGTTTGTACAGTCTCTTGGATTAGGTTTTAATCCTTATGTTGCTCAGGTGTGTTATCAAAGTTTTCTTATTTTTATTTCGTTTTGTTCTATTCTGGTTTAACACAGTTTTACACATATATAGTTATATCTTGAGTGCGTATAAAATTGAAGTTAGCACTAGGAGATAACAATCATTTAATCATACATACCGATTTGTTCACAAGATGGTAATTTCATGATTCCTTCTGATTATATTACTCCCCTTGGTTAACAGATTGAAACCCATGACTACATGGCAAAGATTTTTCATTCATTCATTCAATTCAACAATATACTAATCGACTTTGACAGAGACGTATGGGGCTATATATCTTTGGGCTACTTTAAGCAGGTGAGTTTTCTAATACATTATCTATGACCAGAGTGTGGCACCCTACTTTTTAGCAAAACAACAATCGTTTTCATTTTTCATAACTGGTTTTTTTTGCAGACCACTAAGGCTGGGGAGATCGGGTCTTCAACTATGCCTCACAAAGTGAATCCCATTGATTTTGAGAACAGCGAAGGCAACTTAGGTGTGGCTAATGGAGGTTTTTCTCATCTAAGCATGAAGTTGCCGATTTCACGTTGGCAGGCAAGACTTACTTTAGTTTGATTTTAATGTTCTTTGTTTTATTCCGATCACTATGTGTTGGCATTATTCTAAACTATGACACTGAGAAGATTTTACAATGAGTTTAATTTTGATACACTGTCGGTATAAAAAGTTTACATTGCCAGTAAATCACAACCAATCATATGTGTGACTTTAGAAGTAGTTATGATTATAATCAAATATTTTTATTGATCTGACTATCGTGGTTGATTTTTCGTGTAAAAAATCTTTACTCTGACATTGTATGTAAGTGAAATCCTTTTACAAAATTACATCTTCTGAAAGTGGTTAGTATAGTTTTGTTTAGTAATGTGTGTGCGCGTGCTTGCGTGAAAGAGTGACCTAAGCTATCCTAGTGTATGGACCTTTTATCATAATTTAGTGTAGGTGATAGTCTAATTGTGTGCCAACTGCTGATACAAACAAAATTCAGACCAAATTGTCATAAAAGAATAAAAAAAATTAACTGTTTTATTGAAATTGTACAGAAAATGGAAAATATAATTCTTCCCAAGTGTTTTCTCTTTATTCTAAACTACTCCTTTCACACGAAAGCTATCCCATTACAAATTAAATCCCTCTATTCTGATTTCCCCTATTTATCTCATTGATCCCTTCTAAGTTCTCAATAGCAAGTAGATCTTAGAATTAATACTTTTTAGTTTGTGCTTTTTTGTTTTGCAGAGGGATTTGACTGATTCAACTGTCTTAAGGAACATGGGTGTAAATTTTGGTCACTCTCTTCTTGCATATAAAAGCACACTTCAAGGAATTGGGAAGCTTCAGGTGTGCAATCCAACATTTGATTTGTGCTACTTTTATTTTTTTTTAGGTTGTGCATGATTATCTTTAATGATAATAAAACATTATATTTATTATTATTATTGCTATACATTTTGTTGCCCCAACTATTAGATTCATTGTAGTTAGTATACTGTTTATATGAGGAGGATGTATGTACAGTGTTGCAGTCATTGATTATTTGCACAACTACAGTACAATTTTGTTATGTTTTCCTATTAAATCTTGAGAAAAAACAGTCTGCTTTCACTTACTCATTGAGCTTTCTTGTAAATGTTATAATTAACAATTCACAATTTAGGTCAACGAATCTCGCTTAAGTGAAGACTTGGACCAGTGCTGGGAGGTGCTTGCTGAACCAATCCAGACGGTATTTATATTCTTCTGTCTTTACATTTTTATCTAGTTTAATATTTTTTATATTATATTGAATGCCTTAAATATATTTGTGACTTGAGTCCATTGATGTTCTTCAGTGCACGATGTGTGGTTGTGCACTTGGTAGAACAACATTAGGAGAGTTTTTTTCTTAAAAGTTTACTAGCTGATGACACATTATGGGGGAAAGGGCCTGTTAATCTAGTTTAAAATTTTATTAAATACTTCCACAACTACAAATACTAATCGAGTCAGTTATTGTTTTCAATATAAATTTGCAATGATACTGATGTTTTAGGATGGAATGTGTTCAAATTAGTGTGCTTTTCTTTGATGCATACTTCATTTAGGACTTTTCATGATTCACTTCACAAAGGAAATCAGATTGTTGTATTAGTTTGGTAAAAGTAAAACTAAACCAAACCGTTAATGGTTTGTCATGAACCGAAATGGTATAAAGGTTAAGTGCACCTGTTTTGTGGTTTTGAATTGAATCAGAACTACCTTTACAAAAGAACCAAACTGTACTTTTTTGAACTGAGCTGATTCTTTGTGAACCGAACTGTACCAAATTGCTATTCTTAACTGATAATTAAAACTGTTGAAGAAAAACCAAAAACTGAACCATATTGAATATTATAACTCTGAAAAAAACAATAACCAAACCGAAGGGAACCCAGCTGTGATGGATAGTTCACATACTAAACGGTTTTTTTAACTGCCCTACCTTTTGTTGTTGCTTGTTGCTATTAACCTTTCAAAATCCTGCAATAATAATATAGTATGCAAATTCTTTATTTAGGTTATGCGGAGATACGGTGTTCCCGAGCCTTATGAGAAGTTAAAAGAGCTAACAAGAGGAAAAGCAATTACCAAAGAGAGCATAAGAGACTTCATCGAAGGCTTAGATATTCCACAAGATGCAAAGGCCTATCTCTTAAAGTTAACGCCGCACACTTACGTTGGATCAGCCGTTGAGTTGGCCAGAACTATAGAACATGAAGTGAATAATATTTTGAACGGAGTAATCTCATAAACAAGTGGTTGAAACTTGAATCAGTTCTATAGAGATTTTGCTTAATTAGTGAGAGACTACTTTGCTGACAAATGACAATACAATTTTGTGACCTGATACTCACCATCGATGATCATCAGTCGGTAAACGTTCATTTATGAAAAAGGGCATGATTCGGCGATTATGAAAAACCATAGTGATGTAGAATGATATTCAGGATTTAAGTTTTGACTGATAGGGAAATTGTATTGTTGTCGAGTTTGTTGCAATTCGGAAGTGTTGGACCTTAATAAGAGCATAGGTCTGATAATTCAAACAATCCAGCTATGGATTGACTCCAAAATAACAGAATTTCTGAAATCTATTTTCCAAATATCTAAATGCATTAGGAAAATTTCATTTCTCTTTTCATATGAATGTGTTTGGGATTTCAATTTCAATTGTATGTGAAATGAACTGTAATTCCTTCAATTTTTACATGTTTCTGTGGTTCAATGTATTTTTACACGATTAATCAAACATAGCCTAAGGGTTATTTTTATAAAAACAAATAATTGAGTTTCTGTTGAATCAATTTTGTCAAAGGTAATTAAATAAAACTTTTTTTTAAAAATTTAATCAAATTATTGAGCACTACATTAGATTGGCAGTGGCACCGCGTTTTGAGATGAAATAAAGATAAAAGGACAAATATTCTTAAAGCATATTATGATATCAAGATATGAATGAACCTTTTTATTGTTATTCTCTGGTTGTAATTGCAGCACTGGGAATCTTGGTGGTTCATATTTTGAAACACCATGACTGTCCTCCAAGCATTTTTTGTGACAGCAATTTCTCTAGTACAAGAATCATTATCAATTTGTTTAGATTCATTTATGTTGTTCTGACACTTTGTGAGAATGTTTAATGCAGACCAGTGAACTCTATTCATAATTAACAATTGAGTTTTTTTTCTTTGGGTAAAAGGGATTTGAATTTTTTTTCTTCTCTTGTAGTATGTAGAACAAATTTAAAAATCCATTTGATTTCAAAATATGAGCATCTTGTAAATATCTCTTTTTTTTAGAGAAATATATCTTATAAGCACCATTTTTTATTATTTTATTTATTTTAGGCAACTTGCACAGTTCTATTTCAATTTTGCAGCCGCAGGTTGTAATTTTTCCCAATAACACAAAATATGTACCCAACATTTCACATGGATTAGGAGGAAACCATTAGTTTGTTTTTCTGACCAAATTTCAGTTTTCACTTGACTATTGAAATCTGTTTGACAGGGTCTTTTAAGTCTATGAGTCTTGCTAACCAATGCCCTCAGGACAATAGTTAAAGTGACCAAAATTAGTACCTTTACATTGGAAACAACAATTTGTAAGCCTTTTATAAGTTGACTTGATCCCTTTTTATCACTTTTCAATACAAATTTTTAATTTTTGTTCTTTTATCCAATGTTCCAAGGGCACTCTTTAGCATTTCCCTAAGTTTATATATAGTGAATAATTTCTCTAACCATAAGCTTTGAATTCAGATTTGACGCAATAACCGAGCGATATAGTTATTTATCTCAACGAATCTTAAATTAATGATCGAGATCAATTAATACATGTAACTGCATGTTATTTTGATTGCATGAATTGAGATCCCCACAATGGGGGCTTGAAGAGCACACAATTTAAATCCTTCAACAAACTGGAACTTGAACTATCCATATTTCTTATTTTAATAAATCAAATCCAAAATAAAAACAAAGATAATTGGTGAATGCAAGAAATTCACAAAAATGTCCAAGTGAAAATGTGGATTTGGCAAACATCCTAATCAGAATTTTTGCAGCTGTTCTGTCCTTATTAACTGATTTATGATGATGGTGATTGCATTTGGCTTGATTGCACCAAGTGGATTGTGGAGTATGGACTATCCTAGCTAAATTACATAGGACTCTTTCTTTTATTAGTATTTTATTTTTAAGGAAAATTACATAGGACTCTTGGAATCTAGAATCTAGTCACTACTTCCTTTACCCCACCATTGGAGCCATGCCAAGTGGCTCAAACAAAGTGTAATAATATTTCAATGTTCAACGCAAGCTTGTGGGAGCCACCTATCTAGAGTGACATCGTGCAAATACAGTTTTACTTTTATTCTATCTACTTCATAATTCATATTAATTAATTTCATTTCCGGACAATGATTAGCATTTTTAAGATTAAGTTATTAAAATATTTAGAGGAAAAAAATAGTTAAATGTAGTAAAATGATTTTGTTTTTTATAGACGAAATGACAAATATCTGAAACTCACACATAACTGTAATATTTTGGATTTGAATCTGATTAAATGTTTTCAGCCTACAAATCTGTGTTGTCGATTGAACTAGATTTTACATACAAATACACTTGGCTGATGTAACAAAGTTGAAGATTGTTGGAGGTCGGCAAGGTGGGACAAATACAGTTTTTTTTATAAATAAATGAGACATGTACATGTATAGTTACCAAAACTAAGCATGTGATGTGATGGTATTACGAAGAGTTATGGAACAATACCAAAGGTAGCCAAATCCACATTTTTACATTCATAAAGAAAAATCCAAATGAAAATGTAGATTTGGCAAACATCCTGATCATGAGAATTTACTCCATTGTGCACTTGTGCCGTCTTGGTTAACTGATGTTGATTGCATTTGGAAGGGAACTCCTCTGATTACACCATGTGGATCTAGACGTGTGGATTATTTGTGCATTATTTATAAATTATTCTTATAAATTATAAGTACTCTTGAACACCTGCACTTCTAATAAAAATTTGGTGTCCCATACATACCAATGTCCGACAACTGTAATTTATTTTTTTGAATTGATGTAATTTTGTTTAATTAATTCACTTTGTCAATTTTTAACCAATATTTACGTGTTCGTATCAATGTCGTGTTTGAGGTTCATTTACGTGTTCGTATCAATGTTGTGTCTGATGTTCGTTTTAGTGTTTTATTTTAAGGTTGAATATGTTTTTGATTCCTATAAATATACCAACTTTTCATTTTAGTCCCTCTAAAATTTTCCTTCAACTTTTAGTCCCTATAAAATTTTCAATCACTACTTTTGATCCCTATTTTTAATTAAATTTTTGTATTTTTTAATGAAATTATGCATAAATGTGTATAATATTGTAAAAACAATTCCCAAAAATAAATTAGAATTTTTTAACCAAAGATAAATTAATTATGAATTTTTAACTGTTAAAAATATAAAAATTCATATTAAATTCATGTTTTGTTAAAAAATTCTAATTTGTTTTTTTGGAGAGATTCTTATAATATTATGAATTTTTCTGCAAAATTTTATTCAAAAATATGAATTCTAGATATGAGTTTACATTTAAAGAGGGGCCAAAAGTGAAGATTGAAAATTTTTGAGGGACCAAAAGCTAAAGAAATTTTTTAGAGGGACTAAAACGAAAAATTAACATTTATAGAGATCAAAAACATATTAAACCCTTTATTTTATAGATAAATTATGTGGGACTCTTGGGAAATACTTGGGTGTCATAGTTTTTTGGTATCATTGGTGCCATAGGTTTCATTTTAGATGAGAGAATGATTAAAATGAATTATTTAGATCAAAGAGAATGAGTTGTTAAGAGAGAGATATACACAAAGGTATCAATGACACCAATGACACCAAAAGCCAATGACACTCAAATGCTACCCCTTGCAATCTTGAATCTAGTCACTGCTGCTTGCTTTACCCCACCATTGGATCCTTGCCAAGTGGCTTTAGGTGTAATAATATTCTTGTGGGAGCTACAATCTAGAGTCTAGACAGTGACTAATGATTAGCATTTTTAAATATAAAGTTAATAATTACTATACCGTGACAAGAGAAATTAATACTACTTAGTATAATCTTAGAGGAAGATAATAGTAAAATTTTGTTTAGAGAAATACCATCGAAGTGGATTTTTTTTGGAGTTTTGACAATTCAGGTAAAGACATAGTAGGGACCATGGGTTTAATGAAGTAATTATGTCACATGATTTTTTTTATCTCAACCGTCTTATCGCAAATGAGCAGTCAAAATTGTTTTATATTGATTTTGTTATAATTGTGTAATCTGAACTATTCTATCGTAAATTAATCGTCGATATCAAAATATGCGTGTAAATGTATGTTTTTTCCGTTATAAAGATTCCAAATCCATTGAGAAATGGTTATAGAATATAGATGATTTTAGAATTTAATTTAAAGACATTTTAAAATTTAATTATGGTGGTGTAGATAAGATGGCCAATTTTTTTCCTATGTATGCTAGAATAAAAAATATGTCACTAACCAATCATGGAAAGGCACGTTAAATTCAAAGTCTTAGCTGTACATTATTCTAATTAGAACATCATCTTTCATCCATAATTCACTTTGTCCACATCATATTAATAATAATGTCTGTCCTAGGTGCTCTTTTCTTTCCCTACCTTCCCAAATCACAGGCTTAACTTGCACACATGTTCACAACATGGTTGTTTTGCTCATGTTGTGTTAGAATCTTATTGGTGTAATATAACAAACAACATTATTTGGGTCAGTGTCCACTCTTTTTCTTCCACCTTAATTTGTTTAGAGCAATTAATGTTGTTTAGGACTAGAAACTTTTATGAGTTTTGTTCATATTTTTTCAATGAAACTGGAGGTTATGAATAATGACCAAGTTTCTCTAAAATTTCAGGACACACCTTGGATTTCTTGACGTAAGTTTTAAGCTTTATATTTGAATTGGATCCTAATAAATTAAGCTTGGAGTGTTATTATGTCTGCTTATGGCCATGAGCATATGTATTCTACAAGGAGTCTTTCAGCTGGTTCTGGTATGAATATGATCAACAATTATTATCACCTATATGGTAGATTCTGCTCATTAACGATTCATCGTTTTAGTTCTTGAAATTGTAGGGGACGAGGAACTCCGTCACCTAAATCAATGAAATTGAAAATTTTCGATCATACTAGTCATTTTGGATCAGTCAATATAGCTGACTAACTGATCTAGAAAAAAGACTAGCATGGTCGAGAATTTTCATATTCAAAAGTCATTTTGGAGACCTGCCCTATAGTTTTAAGGACTAAATTAATGATTTACTCGTTCTTAATCACACGATTCAAGCAAACAGAAGTTCATTGGATTTATATTCAACTAATTGTTATTAAAGTCTAATTTTGATTAGTATTTTTGGTCCTGTTTTTTTCTTGTTCAGAGATGGGGAGCAGTTTTGTGCTTGAATCAGGTTTCTACATCACATCATTTTCTGCAACAATCTTCATTGCTGGATTTGCAGCTCTTGGACTTCTATTAGTCACTCTGCTAGTTTCAATGGCAATGATGCTACAATCATGTCAAAATAGCAATGGTGGAGTTATTAAGCTTAGGAATATTAATGATGACTATAGTTATTGCAAAATTCATTCTCTGCATGCTAAGCTCAATAATTTGGAAGAATATAATGTTCCTAACATTTGTAAAGACCTGGCTTTACAATATATCAAAGGTGGTCAATATGCAAGAGACTTGGATTCAACAAAATCTGTGATTGAGGATTACTTCAATGGTGTTAAACCATCAGAAGATGGTCTTGATGTGGTGTCGATAGACATAGATAGCCTTTTTCAATGGAATCCTCATTCTTCCAATTTGTTAGTAAGGTAATTTTATCATTTAAGATTTTATTTCTATTAGTTTAGTTTTTGGGATTTGGATTTCATTTAGTCGGAAAACTTAAAGTCGAGACGGCTCATGATGCATAGTTTTGAATTTGTGTTTGATATTTATTTTTCATACTCAAAATTCAGACGTTCAATTTGTCTGACTGTGTAGATTCTTAACTGCAAGTAATTCGGATCCCGGTTTTGCAATATTAGTAAAGAAAATTCTACTTTCTTGTGTTCTTTATGATAGTACATTTCACCGCTTTGAAGATGTAATTTCATATGAAAAATTTGAAGACTTGTAATCTGAATCTTCATGAACCTTGTTTATAGTATTAGCAGATCCTCTATCCATTATGTACCTTGATTCTAGATAATGTTGAATATGCATAAAAGCTAAGATCTAGGACAGCTGGAATGTTTGTGTCTTAATAATTTTTTACTCCAATTGCATTAGTTTACTAATTCACATTCATGCTATAACAGCTCAAATGTAATTATTGAACATTTTTTATGTAGCTAATCCAGATTGATACTAATCTGCATATTTTGTTAGCAGTAAATTGACAAGGCTTTCTTTTGGTGTTGGATTTTCTTTATAACAGCATTAGCAATTGTATCATCGACGCAAAGAATTTAAAGCGCATACTTATGTTAAGATTATACAAGAACCTTCAAGCTAGTGGTTGGTCTATAATTTTGTTATCAAGAGAGTCAGGAACACACCAAAATGTCACCATCAATCATCTTGTTGAAGCTGGATTTAGAGGCTGGTCTTCATTGATGATGAGGTATTATGTTCCACCCATATACCCTAGATAATGGTTGATGAAAAACCACAAATGTTGTTTTATAGATATCTAAGGTGTCTTCGATTTATTGTTTATTTAATTATTAATTACTATGCATTTAATTATTTTTATTTAATATTATATTTGATTACAAAGTACATATTTGGATTGACAGTGCGATTGTAAAAATCACATTGAACCACTGTGATTTTGATAAAAGCTACACTTTAGAGCTTCGACAAAATTATGGTACCACCATGATTTTGACAAACTCATTGTTCATCCACTAAGTATATGTGACTTGTTTGCTAGTATATTGCTACACTTTGTACCAAACATACACAAAGTATGTGAGAATCACATTTTAAGCACCAATATGTTCTATTTTTGCAGTGCAGAAGATGAGGATTCTACCAAAGCAAATGAATATTTTTCTAGACAAAGGAATTTGATACAGACAAAGGGATTCAGGATAAAAAGTATCATAAGCAGTCATGTGGATATTTTGACAGTTACAGATGCAGATACAGGAATGCGAAAGTTTTTGCTACCGGACCCTACATGTGACATGTTTGAGCCTCAAAGGAGAGCATAGGTGCTGGATATTAGGTTTTATCCTATAGAGTTTTTGGTTCGATAAATATTTTTCTGTATATTAAAAAATGAGCGCTTGGTCACCGCCATGGGACGGTGACAATGACATACCTTTTCACGGTGATTTTCTAAGCTACAAAGTGTAGCTTCCAGGTCAATGAGGTGTTCTGCCGCAGTTCTAAGGGTTCTGGACACGAACCAAATACATACTTTGTAAATTTGATTTCAAATGATCTCAATTTTGTAAAATAATTTTTAGTTGTACTTCAAATAATGTAATTAAAGTTTGCAATTTTTTCCAATGTTTGTATATAAACTTAAATGGTTGCATAACTTTCAATTTGTATATGTGGAGATTGAAAAGGATTGTCTGCAAGTAATCCAAATTTTGAAATCCAAGAACACATGCATGACAAAATATGGAGAATTAGCGAGAAGCGTAAAGAACTGCTAAATATGAATCACAACTGCAAGGTCAATTTCGTTAGGAGTCACGTTAATCGAGTGGTTTGTGAGTTAGCTTGGGCTTCAAGCTTTTTTGCTAATTGCCAAATTTTTTATTATTGTCCACATTGTATTGAGACAGATATTTTTAATGAAATGCATTAAGTTTGCTTCCGTAAAAAAAGTGACATTAATAGTCATTTACAATCAAGGGAATTTAAATTTGGCCTTTTGAGGCTACAAAGATAAACGCCTGCAGTAAAGAAAATTCTTAACGCTAAGAAAATTCTCTACTTTCTCCACACAATGCCACTCTTTGTAAAACAATGCGAGACTAAATCCACCTCTTCAAACCCGACACAGTGAAGGTGCAATAAAACAAACCAAATGCCGCAATTAGATGGCTAAGGGCTAGAGCTGTCAAAACGGGCCGGCCGGTTTAGCATGATTAATTATAGGGCTTGGACCTTAAATATTGAGCCTGAATTTTTATAGGGCTTTTCAGCCCGGCCCTAAAAGGCCAGGTACCCGTTAGGGCTAGCCCGAACGGGCTGCGGGTAGCCCGTTAGCCCGCATGACAAAAGAAATCCTATAAATTATATATTCTTTCAAATAATTCTTTACTTAGTTGATTATCAAAGTAAAAAATAAAAGTGAAAATTCAATGATTTAACACAAATATAAAAGTAATATAAAATTATATTTACCCATTTCATTGGTTATAATTTTAAAGATCAAATATATAAATATCTATAATCATAATGTATGTAATTTATTTAAAATTGCTTCCCTCGCCGTTGTAGTTTACGACGTTTGTACGAAAATGTTTACAGTTTATTTTTGTGGTAGGCATTATTTAAACATATTAAAAATATTATTTATAAGAGTATTTTATAGTAGTTTTTTTTTAAAATGTAATTTTTAATACGGGTCGGCCCGTTTAGCCCGCGGCCCGTGTAGGGCTGGACTTGGGTAGTATATTTCAAGCCCGTTTTCCAACTGGGCTTTTTGGCACAGTCCGATAAAGCCCAAAGCCCGTTAGGGCTAGCCCTAAACGAGTCTTGTAGCCCGTTTTGACAGCTTTACGTAAGGGCGGACGCAATGAAGTTGGAATTTCCAACAAATATGTTTTAATAATCAAAAGGAGAAACAAATGACCCACACAGCAACAGAAAACTACAACATTGGACACCTCAACTCAAAGAACAAAACAATCTCATTCTCCAGCTCCAAAATCTTTCCCTGAAACGTGACAAGGTAACTAAGTGGTTCTTATTTTGTTGTAAGTTGCAACCTTCTCTATATGACTAGAACTAGTTGTAGCAGTAGAATTATTACACTATTGTTGATGATTATTTCCTTCTTGCATGGTGGTTTTACTCTTAACTCTGATGGGTTGACTTTGTTGTCACTCTTGACTCACTGGACCTTTGTTCCTCCTCTCATCAACTCTAGCTGGAAGGCTTCTGATTCCGATCCATGTTCATGGTTTGGTGTTCAATGCGACCGTAAGCAGAATTTGATTTCACTTAACCTTACTAGTCATGAGATTTTTGGTCAACTTGGACCAGAAATTGGAAACCTTTATCATTTGGAGAATCTTTTGTTGTTTGGTAATAGTTTCTCAGGAAAGGTGCCTTCAGAGTTAAGCAACTGTAGTTTGCTAGAGAAGTTAGACCTTTCTGAGAATAGATTTAATGGAAAGATACCGCATAGTTTGAAAAGGCTAAGAAATTTAAAGTCTATGAGATTGTCTTCCAATTTGTTGACTGGTGAAATTCCAGATTCTTTATTTGAAATTCCTTCCCTTGAAGAAGTGAGCCTGCACAGTAACCTTCTTAGTGGAAATATTCCAACCAATATTGGAAACTTGACTCATCTATTGAGACTGTATCTATATGGTAATATGTTTTCAGGGACTATTCCTTCATCTCTTGGTAACTGCAGTAAACTAGAGGACCTTGAATTGTCTTCCAACCGTTTGAGAGGAAAAATTCCGGTCAGTATTTGGAGAATTTCAAGCCTTGTGCATATCTTGGTTCACAACAACAACCTCTCTGGGGAACTACCTTTCGAAATGACGAACCTCAGGTATCTAAAAAATATCTCATTGTTTTTCAATGAAAATAATTTCACCGGGTCTCTTCCCGATTTTGAAAGTAATATGAACCTGAAATACATGGACATGAGCAAGAACAGTATCGGTGGACCGATACCATCAAGTTTGGGAAATTACACTAATCTTACATACATTAATTTGTCAAGCAACAAATTTGCAGGGCTCATACCATTAGAGCTGGGAAACCTTGCGAATCTTGTGATTTTGGATCTTTCTCACAACAACTTGGAAGGTCCATTGCCTCTTCAATTATCAAAATGTACTAACATGGATCGTTTTGATGTGGGATTCAATTTCCTAAATGGATCATTCCCATCAAGTTTGATAAGTTGGAGAGGCATAAGCACATTGGTCTTGAGAGAGAATCATTTCACAGGGGGTATCCCAGGGTTTTTGGCAGAATTTAGCAACCTTCGTGAGTTACAACTTGGTGGAAATTCGTTCGGAGGCAAAATTCCTCGATCAATGGGAACATTGCATAATCTGTTTTATGGATTGAATCTGAGTGATAATGGATTGACAGGTGGTATTCCTTCAGAAATTGGGATGCTAGGACTGCTGCAAAGCTTGGATATATCCTTGAACAATTTGACAGGAAACATAGATGCTCTTGAAGGTCTTGTTTCATTAATTGAGGTCAATATTTCTTACAATCTTTTCAATGGTTCTGTACCAACACGTCTAATTAGGTTATTGAATTCCTCACCGTCATCGTTCATGGGTAATCCTCTCCTATGTTTTAGATGTTTGAATTGCTTTAAAACTAGTTTTATAAATCCATGTATCTACAAACCAACTGATCACAAAGGTATCGGTAATGTTCAAATTGTGATGATAGAACTTGGACCCTCAATATTTGTTTCTGGTGTGGTGGTGATAATAATTCTAACATACCTCCGTAGAAATGAATTGAAAAAGGGATCTGATCCTAAGCAACAGTCCCATACGGAAAGGAAGCTGCCTGACCTTCATGATCGAGTGTTGGAGGCTACAGAGAACCTAAATGATCAATATATTATTGGCAGAGGAGCACATGGTATTGTGTACAAAGCCATAGTTTATCGACGTGTTTGTGCCATAAAGAAGGTTCAATATGGATGGAACAAGCAAAAGTGGCTAAGTATCATGCGCAGCGAAATTGAAGTCCTTAGAATGATTAGGCATCGAAATTTAATCAAATATCGTAACCACTGGATTGGAAACGACTATGGTTTAGTCATATATGATTTCATTGACAATGGAAGCCTTTACAATATTTTGCATGAAAAGAAACCCCCACCACCCTTAACGTGGAATGTTCGGTTTAATTTAGCTGTTGGAATTGCTCAAGGACTAGCTTATCTACATTATGATTGTGTTCCACCAATAGTGCACCGAGACATCAAACCAAAGAACATACTTGTTGATGACAATTTGGAGCCTATTATAGCTGATTTTGGCACTGCCCTACACAGGAAGTTGTTTGAGGATTCTTATAGTCATTCTGAAACCAGGAAAATGCTTTCATCGCGCGTTGTTGGTACCCCTGGCTATATTGCACCCGGTAATTTACTATTCATTCATATTACTGTTGAATTTCATCACCCTTTAATTGCCAATGATAGTTTGATTTCTAGGATGTGGCAATGAGTTTGTTTTCCAACACAGATCAGAGGTAGAATTGTGCAAGATAGTATTTCTCTAACATGTTTGCCTTGTCATCTGTGACAGAAAATGCTTATGATATAGTGCCTGGAAGAAAGTCTGATGTATATAGCTATGGAGTTGTTTTGCTCGAGCTAATAACCAGAAAGAAATTATTAGTTCCCTCTATGAATGATGAGGTGAAGGAGACCCACATAGTGACCTGGGCTAGATCTGTATTGCTGGAAACAGGCAGAATCGAGAAGATTGCCGATCCCTACCTTGCAAGTGCATTTCCCAATTCAGAAGTACTAGCCGAGCAAGTCAATGCAGTGCTTTCATTGGCATTACAATGCACAGAGAAGGATCCACGAAGGAGGCCAACCATGAAAGATGTTATTGGCTTTTATAATACGAACTTGTTTAAGCTGAGGTGTGATAAGGTGCAATATTGTGATGGACTTGTAATTAAACTAATGGGAAATGGTAAGATTTTGTCTGAAAAATTTGCCAGCATAGCAAATCTAGCTGTTCCAAAAATAAACTATGTTTGGCCTAGTTTGATATTCCTTCCCTCTATCACTGGTCCAATACTTATCAAACCTTTCAACTGGTTTTTCCTATCACGTTGGGGTCAATATAGGTACCTGCAGAAATCCTTGTACTCAAAGATCAAATCACCCTACTCTATAAGTACGAATCAAACTGAGGTCACTGTCCAACTTAGTGAAAAGTAGACAAAAGGAAGAGAGAGCTTAAAAAAACTGATGTGAATTGATGGTGGACTGCATTTGCTAACCACAGATTAATTGCAAATTGTACCAGGATTTATGTGTACAATATGGTTCTCAATCTGAAAAATATCAGTTTTAGGTTTCAGAATGCCGTAAGAATCATCAAACAACTTCCTGGACAATAGTTAACTATTGTCCATTATCAACATCCTATTAGAGTGACATGTCAACATCCATAGTTAATCTCCATATTATCAAATTATTTTGCCAACTAATTTAACCTATAGCGCTGATATGTCAGTTTTAGGTTCAAAAAATCTCATTCTGTACCCATGCACACCTCTTCCTACAAGAATTACCTTTGTTTCATACAGGCCAAACTTGATATGCGGCGTTTCTGGAGGTTTTCTTTCAAGCTTTTGATCCATATACACAAGTTTGGCACACGTGAGTGACTTTTAGTCATTTTGTACTTCCATTATGAACTTGGACTCTGCCATGTGATAATGTTTTATTGAAACAGATGGAATATTGCAAATGTTTCCATAATTTGATAATTGGTTCCTGTCATTCTGTTTTGGTTGTTTCATGTACTACAACTACGAGGTGCATCTTTGAGTAAATAGTCAAGGAATAAAATGTCTGTAGATATAATATGATTTAAATGTTTCCCTATAACATATATATATGTTATCTTATTGATTTAAAGGGTATAAATAAACATGCTTTTATTGTTGTAGATATAATAAGTATATGATTCTTAAAAATCATACACCTATGAAAGAGTTTATGTCTACAATAAAACATGAGAAATGATATTTGTACAATCACACTCTTTGAAGCCTTAAGAAAGATAAAATAAAATAATTGATTAGGATTTTCACCCATTTACAACATTTGACCAGGTTTTTTTGTGTTGGATTTTCATTATAACATTAGCAATTGTATCATAGAGGCAAAGACGTTAAAGTGCATGCTTATGTTAAGATTATACAAGAACCTTCAAGCTAGGGTTGGTCTATAACATTGTTGTCAAAGTCAGGAACACACCAAAATGTTACCATTAATCATCTTGTTGATGCTGGATTTAGAGGCTGGTCTTCATTGATATGAGGTATTAAGCTCCACATATACCTTAGATAATGGTTGAAGAGAAATCGCAAATGTATATCTGAAGTTTCTTTGCTTTAGATTGAGAAAACATTTTCAGTTTAGTTTACTATTTTTACTTTTGATTACAAATTTGTTTTCACAATTTTTGTTTTCTTCTGTTTGTAATGATTTGTGCAGAAAACTGTTCTTAAAGTACCTTTCAATTATCATATGCAAAAGTGTTATAAAAAAAGTTAAATGAAGATAACTAAGATCCGAAGATACTTTTTTTCTAGGCTTAATTACACTTTTGACCCCTTAAGTTTCTCAAAGTTGTGATTTTTGCCCCTAAAAAAACAACTCTTTCCAAGTCCTCTAAGTTTACTTGCTGTTGCAATTTTAGCCCCTCATGGCAATTTTAGTCTCCTAAGTTTGTTTTTTGACTCGAAATTAGGGGGCCTGGAAAGTAAACTTAGGGGGCTAAAATTGCCATGAGGGGCTAAAATTGAAACATAAAGTAAATTTAGGGGACTTGACAAGAGTTGTTTTTTTAGGAGGTCAAAATCACAATTTTAAGAAACTTAGGGGGCCAAAAGTGTAATTAAGTCAAAATTGTATTAAAATTGTGAGTGAGTTGTAACTATTAAATTTGATATATTTATTTATTAATTTAAAGAGATAGATTAAGAGATGGTGGTAAGGTTAGAAGGTGGAAAGTTTTTATGGACGTGATGGCACATCGTCACAATGCTTGTGCTTGATAAAGAATCACTTAAGTTTAGAGTAAAATGAAAAATTTAATAAATAAGGGTATAATACAACAACAACAACAACTAAGTCTTATCCCACTAAGTGGGGTCGGCTACATGGATCAAATGATGCCATAGTGTTCTATCATAAACCAAATTTGAATACAACTCATTGACCTCTAAATCCTTTCTAATGGTTTCTTTAATAGTTTTCCTAGGCTTTCCTCTACCTCTTCTAACTTAACTCTCCTCCATTTGATCTACTCTTCTTACGACGACATCTACGGGTCTTCTCTCTACATGCCCAAACCATCTAAGCCTATTTTCTACCAATTTTTCTACTATAGGTGCTACCCCCACTCTCTCTAATGGTGTCATTCCTAATCCTATCATGTCTAGTCTTACCACTCATCCAACGCAACATCCTCATCTCTGCTACACTTACTTGATTCTCATGTCGACTCTTAACCGCCCAACATTCCGTACCATTCAACATCGCCGACCTAATTACTGTCCGATAGAACTTTCCTTTCAACTTAAGTGGTACTTTCTTATCGCACAAAACCCCTGAGGCTCTTTTCCATTTCAACCACCCAACTTGAATACGATGGCTTACATCTGCTTCTATTTCTTCGTCATTTTGTACTATGGATCCAAGATATTTAAACCGCTTTGGGGTATGATATGCTCTCCAACTTTCACCTCCAGGGTAGACCTACTTCTCCTTTTCCTGAAGTTACATTTCATATACTCCGTCTTGCTTCTACTCAAGCGGAAACCATACGCTTCTAAGGCCTGCCTCCAGGTCTCTAGCCTCCCGTTCAATTCCTCTCTCGACTCACCAAGCAAGACTACATCATCTGCAAAAAGCATACATCTCGATGCTAACTCTTGGATGTGCTCCGTCAGTACATCCAAAACTAAAGTAAAAAGATAAGGACTTAAGTTTGACCCTTAGTGCAATCCTATTGTTATGGGAAAATCTGCGGTATCCCCATCCAGCTTCCTCACACTAGTCGAAGCTCCCTCATACATATCCTTGATGGCTCTAATATAGGCAATCCTAACCCCTTTCTTCTCCAGGGCTTTCCACAAAATCTCTCTAGGCACTCTATCATACGCCTTCTCCAAATCAATGAAAACTAAGTGTAAGTCTTTTTTATCCGCCCGATTAAAAAATGTTTCATTGATATTTTAAAGTGACAATTATTTTGAAACAGAAAAAAAAAAAAAAGCTAAAAAGATGATTAATCAATCAAGGAACTGATCATTTTAATCATTTGAACCAGCCAATTCAATCTAATTTTTACATTTGGTTATATAAATGGTGTCTAGTGATTAATTAAAATTTACTTTTTTTACAACTAAAATGTTATCGTTGCTTTATAATAAACTTCGATTGCACATTAAGATCATTCAACTAAATTATTATCGTTCAACTTGTGTATCTTAATATTCCAGTCACATGTACCGTCTTTCTTCTTTATAAGTGAATCTTGCATTCTTCACATCATGTATGGTAGAAGAGAGAAATTATGCGACTGCAACGGAGTACATTATAAATATCCCTTCTTTATTCAAGACTTCAGATATCGTACATGACTCGAAACTGTGTTGTGAACGTAAAAGCTATAAACAAGCCCTAGTTCTCTACTGCGCCAGCTTCATGTATAGTATTCATCAATTCATCCCAAGGAAGAATGTGGACTATTATCTAAGGTTATGGAAGATAGAACCAAATTAACACATCATCGTACATTTATTGGAATTCAACTAGTTCTGCAACAGCAACTTACAAAAGAAAATATGGAATGCCATGTAATTCCAACTCAACAAACAACTGGCTCAACAAAGAGTGATTCACTCTCCAATCAACATGAAATGTATTCGGTCATAAAGTTGCATTGATTAAAAATTATGCATTGTTACTGGGTCTTTTCTTTGTAGTTAATGCAGCATACTCCTTCCCTTCATCGTGTTTAAAAGGTGTCGCCGCAAAATCAATGACTGCAGATGTGAAAGCCAATGCTGATCCGGCAGAAATTGCGGTTGAGATGCTCCTTCCTACAGTATACCGACAGTATGCAAAGCTTGTTAAAGAAAGTCAGATCTAATGCAATAAACTCCTTACACCATATAGAGCTCCTTAAACAAATAACTAAAGAAACTCGCAGCATGAGTGTATACAGACAGAAAAACAAAGATTAACACACAAGAAACACATTAGGGGACAGGCATCCTTGAATACATGGACTAAAGTAACTGCTTAATTGTAGCAAGGAAGGAAATTAATCACTGAAACTACCGTTTTCAACATTTTTAGTGCCAGGAGATTGTAATCATAATTGTACAATGATAATTTGTCACATAAGGGAATAAAACTGAAAGTGATCCCCTGTACGCTAACACTGGTTACCTCCTACTAGTTCCCAAAAAAATAGTGTTCTTACTGGAGCATAATGCTAACAACCAACGAACCAAGTACAATTGAACTAAAGCAATTCAGAAAATATAACTCATATCTTCTCCACTGGGAGAAAATACCTCCAAACACAAGGATCCTTAACTGATAATAAAATAGCACAAATTGTCAATATAAGTCAGGTTGCCATAAAATCAATAAGCCTTTTTGTTGAGGTTCTATGACTTCCTTAAACGATTTAAGACTTGACACAATGAATATGGATGGCAGGATTGATAACCTCCTAATACAAAGAAACACAGACACAACCACAAGGTGATAATTTCTTGCTAGCCAAAGATGCACAATTAAGGTAATAATAGAATGGCTTCCCAGGCATATATCAATAGAATTACACAGTTTGCAATAAAGAGAAGGAAATTATTCAGAGAGAATTCATTTACTGTTGCATTAACTGAATACAGTGTATATGATAGAATGGTGTTTCACAAAAGCATTATGGAAATAACTCTGGGAGCAAGCTCCCAATTACAGAACACTGCAGCAATGAAATATAGAGAAATAAGAATACAGAGAAAACAAATGCTCTCTCCATACTATATGATACAAGCAAAGTCTCCTCCATCCAATGGATTCCCCAACCCCCACTGCCACCCCCCCGCCCCTGACACAATATCTACCCTTCATAATCATGTTTCACTGTGTGATCCCAGACTCTGCATCACTAATCCTTTTAAAACAGCTATCCATTGTGTTACATCCCTCCAACTTCCTACCTGTTCCCCTTTCTGTCCATATACCATTTCTTCTTTCTCTTCTAGACATGGATTGGGAGCCCATTTGTCATGGGCCATTAGTCAGTACACCATAAATATATTTTATAGCTGGAACGTTGTTGTTAAGATTGCGAGTTAGATTGTAGGATTGGACAATTTTAAGATCTTACGACCACTGGGAAAACTAACTCACATGTAAAATCAGATTCTGAAACCAGTCTTTTAACTCATTTTTACCCTAGAAATTACTTATTCTCATGCAAGACACTAATTTTCTCGATATCTATGGGCTGCTCTCCCCTTCAGCAATTACAACTCTGCCTCTAAACCTCTCTGCTGATGAGTTGTAGTGATCTCTCCCAAGAATCTATACACTTCTGTGTGTTCTCTGCTTGTGCACTGCTTGGACTCTCCCAAGTTCCACTCTACTTGTGCATTCTCATGGCTTCTGGTAGCAGGGCTGTGCTAGTCGGTAGTGGGTCACGGGTGGTAGGGGCCGGTGCTAATTGTGAGTCAGGGAAATTATGATTATGGAATTTCAGGTTTATGTTTGCTTTAATGTTGTCATTTATATTTCATAGTATTTGTTACGATCCTATGCTTTGCAATCATACTACCCTCCTCATGATCCTAAGTAAGATCTCGATCTTGACAACTTTGGTTGGGAATCCTAATTACCTAACTAGTTAACTACCTAACAGGCAACAACATAGCAGACTCAGCATTAGACTGATAACAGACTCCAGCAACCATCATACAAGTGTTACTTTAATAAACATTGATAGCACCAGTAGCAATTTAGAACGATAAGTTAATCATGTCAAAAGGAAGAAAAAAAACAATGGAACTCCTTCCACATAGGATGATTATCAACTACCATTTCTGAATTATATTATGGAAAAAACATATTAAGCACTGATTGAATTTTTTTCATCATTATCTACAGAAAAAATATTCTGCTTAGCAACAGTAGCATTATTTCAAAATCTATAACTAAAACACACAAATTCTCGGATAATTATTTGAGAAAGGGATACCTCTGTAACCCAGAATAGTTGCACCAGCAACAAATCCACCAACAGCACCATTTACAAGATCCCTCTTCATCCTGTAGTTCTGCACCACCTGTTCCACCCCTATGTAGACTCCTCCTATGGCAGCAAAGGTTGCTCCATAACCGCCCATCATCTTCAAAGTTCTAATGAGCCCGGGAAGAGCAACACTTCTCTCCACACGAGGAACATCATACCAGGTAGCAACAACAGTACCCCAGATAGTACCAGCAACTAAACCAGTTGTTGCCCCCTTAAAAGTTTTCGTGAGTGATGAATCCTCATCCTCGAAGTACCTACGTTCTGCTGAGTCCATTATAATCTCTGCAAACCAACGAAAAATTCCCAAAAGTAATAGAAGGCGTAAACACTCGGTCAATAATCAAACCACTATTACTAATTAGTCGTGTCAAAAGATAAAGTTACACAACAATGAACCAGTTTGGATAGACTTATTTGATCTTATCTACTTACATAAACACTATTGAGTCTGTTTAGGAGAACTCATGAGAATAGATTATGACATGTTCATCAGCTCTCCAAGATAGCTTATGAAAACAACTTATAGCTTATAACAAAATAATTCAAACTTATTTTATAATGTCTTATGGAAATAGCTTATACATAAGTGCTTATGCTATAAGGTGCAAATTAAGGTGTTAATCCCAATCCCAAAAATGAAGATTTTGATATGAGAGTATTCAAAATTGAAATCGAAGAAAGAATTGAAGAATGGGATACGATTGATAGTGGATCGAGAAAATAACATAAGCCGAATTGGAAAACGGAGCATAGAAATAATGATGAAAAAATTCAGATCGAAGAAGATTGTTGAAAAAATGTGGTATAGTTAAAAGGAGAATAAAATGAAAACCCTAAAAAGGTGAATAGAGAAGCATGTTATGGCAATGAAGAAGAAGAAAGAGAAAGAGAAAGAGAAAGATACCTGAAAGAGAGAAATCGAAGAGCTACAACTCCAAACTCGAAGCGGCCTCCACACTTCGCAGAATTATACTACTCTTGTTTGCAAAAACAATATTTTCGTATTTTACTCCCAAATTTTATCATAATTTTTTTTACGCACCAATTTTATGATATAAATCTATTTTCTTTCTTTCAATTTTATTTTTTTTTTGGTTTCTTTCAAATTGTTTTGTAAGTACTAAGTACAATTTTTAACTTGTTCAAAAAAAAAAGTAGCATTTTTAATGAGGTGAATTAAGGTGGATAAACTTTACCTAAATATTTTAATAAATTTTACTTAAATAAATTAATAATTTGATCTCTTATATATTAAATAATATTGAGTGATAATTTTTTCATTTCATCAAAATATTTTTAAAAAATGTTATGGAAATTCTTAACTACATCAGAGTTTGGATGTATATCACTATCAGAATCTAATAATTGTTTGCGTTTAAAGTTATTTTAAAATAAATTAACATAAAATACAATATAACACTAAATGATTTGATGATGATAAATATCCAACATATGGTATGAATGTGTTAACCAAAATATTATTTAAAATGAATAAAAGATCTTTAATTTAAAAATTTAATTAAGCACTAATATCATATATGTAAACAATTTCTCATCATGATTCTAATTGCATGCATGTTATAGTTTAGGGTTTTGTTTGTACATTGCTTGCATGTCTTCAAAAAGGATTTTATGATTATAGTTTAGGTTTTGATTTTTGGTTTTGTTTTGTTGTTTATTGTTTCTGTTTTATGTGCATCAGTTATAAGTTTAAAATTTTGACTGAAAGGAAAAACTGGGTTTGTTGTGATAGTGAAATTTTTATTGTTGTTCTTAGAGTAAAAAGGGGTATTTTTCTGATTTTTAGCGGCAATTTATATCGGTTATATGAGTTGAGGGAATTTGAATGTTTTTGGGTTAATTGCCATGTTTTTTTAGAGAACTATGTATGCTTGGATTGGCGGTGAGTGTTTAGATTTGTTCCAATCAACTATGTATCCTTAATTTTCATTGCATAGTTGATTTAATTGTTATAATTGTTTGGGTTGATTACTATTTTTAGATGCTTAAATATATGGATATTGATTGATATTGGAGATTTAAGATCAATCGGTTCACATTTGATCTTTACTAAATAGTAATTTTTAAACAACCTTCACCATTGATTTGAAATACACTATTGAAACCACTCACAGTCATGTTTTGTTCAAATGTACAATTTATTTGGATGAACTACGCTATATCATGATATCAAGAGAACTCTCCTTCTGACTTTCTTTTATTGCCAACTCTGTTCAGGTTCGTTATATTGTAGTTTGTTATTCATAATGTGCATATGATTTAATGTTAGTTGTGATAAATGTGTTTTCTGTATGGTTTGTTCCAGATTTGTGATGGTAGAAGAGAAATAGACATCAGGAATAGAAAGAAGGATTCAGATGAAGATGATCTGCAATTCACTGTAAGTTGGTGATGATTTTTATGAATTATTATGTCACCGTTTAATCTACATGTTTTAAAAGTAGTTTGACACTGATTACTTACCTGGTATTATTCTTTATAATGTAATATGTCCACTTAACAGGGTATGTCCATATTTGATTGTTTTTCATTGGTTTATTATTAATTTGGATTTGTCTGCTCTTTACAGACATTATTGGCATGTTGTCTGGTGTTGGTAGTGAAAGGGAAATTCAAAAGAATGGTACCACTACCAAGCTGAATATCATTGAACCTGAGAATGATGGGTAAATATTTATTTTTCCTCACTGTATATATGTTTAGATACTAAGATTAATTTCTTAAGAGAGTTATATTTGCAAAACTGTTGTTTTAAACTACTGCTTTTTTTTTGTGTATAACTTTTAGGTACAAGCTACAGTGTACACTCTTTGGGAGTTATGTTGATGATTTGAACAATTTCATGGCAACTGGTGACATCGAAAACATTGTAGTCATTATTCAGCTGGGAAAGGCCAAAGTGTTCCAAGGTTTATTTGTGTATTTTTCATCCTTTATTCCTAAGTGGTGTAAGGATTGGTTATGATTGTATAACACTTGAAACTGTTATATTTTTTTGCAGATAAGATTTATGTTCAAAACTGTCTTTATTGTACAAGAGTAATTTTCAACCCATCATGTGCTGAGGGAGTCAGCTTCACGAAAAAGTAATTATTCTCACACTTTCATAATATGTTCAATCATAAATGGAATGTATTTTAAGTACTTTGTTTAATAAGTTTATTATGGTTATGCCAGGCAATCTAAACTGTTGATACACCTTCTCCATTGGCCTTGACACAAGTCCAGCCTGATCAAAGGGTTGACCCTATGGAGGATTTTTTGGTTAACATGCCAAGGTCCACCATGCAGGGATTAAAGGATGCCTCTACTGTTAGTATAAATTATAAAACTTATTTACTTTTACTTTATGCAATTGTATATGTGATAAACATCTCACTTTTTCCAATTATTGTAGAACTCTCTATATGTGGTCCTTAGTACGGTGAAGAGGATTGTGAATCCATATAGTTTTTGGTATACAGCCTGCATATGCAGCAAAGCTGTGATACTAGATTCCCATATGTTTTTCTGCGAAAAGTGTGACAAGCATGTCAAGAAAGTGATTTCTAGGTAATTAGTTTCATTGTTGATGGGCATTTTTTGTTTTAAAGTTTGTTAAAGTAAATAAGTATTGCCTAAATTCTTCCAATCTCAAAATGTTGTAGGTATTGTTTGAGAATTAGAACAATTGACCACATTGGTTGTGCAACTCTGGTCATTTTTGACAGAGATGTTGTCGCTATGTTCAATAAGAGCTGTGCAGATATGATTGCTGAACATGGACTGATAACTTGAAAATAATTTGCAAACATAAATTTTGGATGCAACTGACTCATCTCTTAAACTAATCATGTTTTTTCTTCCTGTTGTATGAATTAGGCTATTTCTGAGGGTCAACTCCCTGCTGAGATTTCTAGACTAATTGGTCAGACCTTTTTGTTCAAATTTGAAACAAGAGCTGATAGTAGTCCCAGATTTGAGCAATCTTTTCGTGTTAGGAAGATATGTTATGATGCAAAAAATGTGTATATTTTTTTTTACCTTTCATGAGTAGTATATTAATCTTATGAGTTATGTATACTTTGATTGTTGTAAATTGTCTTTATATACCCTTGCATTACATCTTTTATGTGATTAGGAAGTGTGTTGATGGAGAAAGGAAATCAACATTTGCTTTGCGGTTCTTCTAATGAATGCTCCCAGGTAATGAAACCTCATGAGATCTACATTTTCAATATCATAATTGCATTTATATAGTGTGTATATAGTCTTAAAATACTACTTATATCTTGATGTGATTTCAAATAGGAACCTATCTCATTATCTGCACCTGATACAAAGTTTAAGCTAAAGGCTGTTGTTGATTTATTTGAAGTTGTTGGAGAGGTTTGGTTTCAAAACATAGGTTGGTTTTTTTAATCTGTAACTGCATGCTGCTAATTATATTTTGACCAAGAACTTCCTTTAACTGCAGGATTTGCTTCCAAAGTTTGCAACAGCCACGTCTGATCATGATGAGGAGTCCTTGACAAACATTGGAGTTGTACCATCGAAGAAGAGGGAGTCTCCTACAAATGATGAAGAAGATATGGATGTTCCACTCAAGTTACTCAGGAGGAATGTCAATATTGAAAAGCTCTAGGGACTGTTGTTCAATGTGCATTTTGGAAGTTTTTTTTGGGTCTGTATTGTTAATCTCATGCTCTATGAGATGAACCACCTATATTTATCCTGCATTTCATGTTATGAATCTGTATCTTTCACTGATTTTACTAATCAGTTGATACTCTAGATGCTTATTGGTTTGTAATATTATATTAACCTTCTAACTTAGCTATGGTATCTAATTTGCATTACGTTATTAATTATGTTTTTGATGGTTTATCTTATCTGTCAATTGTGAAACATTTAACTATACGGTGTGTGTAAGAGTGGTGTAGCTTAGCTATCTATGATTTGCTACAATAATCAATTGGAATTTGTTAATGGGACCATGGTGAATAGTGATGTATTGCATTAATTTCTTAATAGTAAGAAAACAACATATGTATAATTTTGTAAGGTATCTTTTATTTATCTGGAGAAGGAAAATGTTTTGTTTAAGAGAATTAGGTCTCTTAATCATATTTCTGTTGATTAGTTGACAGTAGAAGTAAGAAATTGTTTTCTATTTCTTTTGGCTTGAGGAATAAAATTTCTTGCTCCTAAAAAAAGAGTAGAAATTAAATTGGGTGAGTCCACTTCCACGGTATATTTTTCATGATTATTCAGAACTAATTAAAGTACTAATATTCATTTGTACCAAAAAAAAAAAAGTACTAATATTCATTCACTAAAAAAAATACTAATATTCTTTTTTTTACCAAAAAAAAAGGCTAAATTTTATTTTTGTTAAAAGTAGGAATCGATAAGTGCATATCTTATGCATCAACCACTTGCATTAAACCTTGGTAGAGGAGTTGGTTTCTTTATAATCATTTAGTTGAAAATTTGATATTCAACTTTGATGATCTAAGTTCGATACTCTTGCACACGTAAAAAGACCTTTTAGAGCACGTAGCTATGAACCACGGTGTTGGGGGTTCGAATCCCTCCTCATCCACAACTGGCTAAAAGGAAAATACCTTGCATTTAGCAGGTCTGCTTCTTTTTATATAATACTTTCTAATTTCTATTTGTTTTCATTTTAAAATATGGAAAAATAGCTTGAACAATAAGAATAATAAACCAATGTTATTGACTTCTCAAAGTCCAAACGCCATTCTCTGGAGCTATCAAAATATGTCCATTAGACATGGGCTAAGGTTGACAAAATGCAGGTACTATAAAAATAGAGAGCAACTTTTCACATCCCTGATATTATTTTAGGCATACACGTTTTATGTTTTTTGAAAATGCATTTATGGAAATTTTAGAGGTCAAAAACTACACTTATAGTCTGGATACACGTTCAGTTGAGTCAAACAATCCTTGATAAGAACCATGCATTTAATCTAACTCTTGATATTGTCCATTATGGACTCTACGACCTAACCGGACCATAACCAAAAATGATACTATTCTTGAAAAAAAATATATGTTCTTTCATAAATCAAGACTTGGTAAGACTTTGAAAAATATTTTGATAAATATTTCTAATGTTTGTGCAATATTCCTTAATTTGGTCATTTTTCCTTTAGATTATTATCCCTTAATCAACAAATACAAATTTTATGATGAATTATGATGTTCCGTCGTTTTAACATCTATCCATTCAATGCAATATTTTATCGAATACGTTACTGAACCCGTGCGAAGCACGGGTTTGTAACTAGTTCTATAAAATAAAAAAAACTCAAAGTCAAATTATTTTTTGTTTTTATAAGCTATCATAAATAGCAGTAGTTCATAAAAACAAGTTGAAAACAACTTACGAATATTATATAAACTGTTATTAAAGCTTGATGTCAATAGCTAAATTTAAATAAATTCAACCAATCTATCATTATTTTTTTTGAAAGAACCAATCTATCATTATTGAATAGTTTCTTTTTCCATCAAGACATGCATAAAAATTCAAACAATCTATCACCTTTTGTTTTGAAGGAGGATCAGGCTCACTCAATTTTCATTAGTGAAAAAAAAAGCTCACTTAATTTTCTTGAATGGCTATTATATTTTATCTTAACCTTTTGTTTACTAGAGAAAGTGATCCTATATTCCTATTATGCAAAGATAGTAAAATCTAATTAAGGACAGTTCAAATATTATTCAAACTTAAATTCTTTTTAACCGAAATTCATAAAACACTTGAATCAAATCTTTTAATTAAATACCAATTATATAGTGTTTAGATATTTTAAACTTCTAAATTACTCCATCTAATTTAGCCTTAATTATAAACAATTTTTCAATTTTTAGATTTATTGAACAAATGATGTATATGAATAGACCACATCAATCGGTCATTTCTTATCATGTTTCACTATGAGAAGCCATATCCCTATTTATTTATTTAAGTGGAAATAAAATCATATCTTCCATATTCAAAAAAAAAAAAAAAAACCTTTGCAAAATGCTCATATTCGTATTTCTTTTCCTTCCACAGGCGACACAAGCCATTTCGTGTAGTAGGACTATTTAAAAAATTACCATGTATTTCTACCAAAAAAGAAAACTCATGTAGCAGGACTGCACAGATGGCTATTTACAGGGAAAAAAAATTCTAGCTCCAAATTTCTAGCTCGTTAATGTTGCCCAGTTGGCTTCTATGTTACACACAGATGTTGTACATCAGGCTGATAGGTGGCTGGATGTTGGCGAATTTACAAAGCCTGTGTTGGCTGAACAGAAAGAAGACTTCTCAAATAGATCAGCACCATCTGCTACACCACTCTTTGCAAAGTTGAACTCTTGGCCAAAAGATATAAGAGAGCTCACAACTTCAGACATTGGGGGACGGAGTTGTTTTGAAGGCTGTACACAAAAGACTCAAACAATCATTAAGTTTTTCAATTTCTTATTGAGTTTGAATTATAACATTAGGTGTTAATACCTGCATACAGAGGGAGATGATATCAGTATAACCAGAAAGAGCCTTGGATGACAATGTTGTTTTAATATTGGGATCCACTATCTGTTCCAAGCCCACGTTATCACGAAGCCTGTGGGAAACCCATTTCGCCAGATTTTGCTCTTCCCTTGGCCTGGCACTGTAATGAATTGAAAGAAAACAGTATCATCATGCAAATGAAAAGACACTTGTATCGTTTGTAAGAGAAGAGACACTGAGAAGCATACCTATCGAAAGGTTTCCTTCCTGTTAACAATTCCAGAAGCAATACCCCAAAGGCAAATACATCTCTCCTTCTGCTGAGGTCAGCTGGAACATAGCCTCTGTCTGCAGTTGTAGTCTCAGTAGCCTGTTTCCAACAGCCACCAAAAAATTGATCAGTAGTCTGTCTCCAATAATTATTAAACGGGCATATTTAAGAAGATTTTTGTCAAGCTTCTGATTCAGTTTGCAACAGCTGGTTTATACTACATTGAGGTTTAACTGTGCTGTCTTAAATAATTTTTACCACCTACCATTTTAGTTTCTAATAATTTTTTAGTTGATGCTAAACTATACTTCTTTTAAATCAACCCTTACTTTCCTTTTACTTATACCCTCAGATTACATCCTTAGCTATTGCACCTAATAAAGCGCGACCCCCTTCAGGCTTCATGCCAGAACATTTCAATCGGTGCAAGTTATGAAAAGAATCAGAACTTAAAGTTAAAACCACCCAAAAGAATATAAAACTTCTGGTAATTAAACTATTGCTCAATGCCAGTTACAACTTTAGCCACTAGAATCTTTGCAGTGACTTACTGGAAATTTAACTTGATTGCTCTTCATGAATGGTCTCAAAATAGCCAAGCTACAGTCACCAACACGAGGCGTCAAATTTTCATCCAGTAGAACATTGGCAGCCTTCAAGTTACCATGGGCAACAGGAGGGCAGCACGCCGAGTGCAAATAGCTGAAAACATTACCATGACTTTTTAGAGTTAAGACAGCATTACCTACAATTCTACTTTCATATGAACAAGTCTAGAATTTTAGAGGCAGCATGGAACTTACTCCAGAGCCTGAGCAACACCTAAAGCAATCCGAAGACGTTGGAACCACGATAGTGGTTCACATGCTCCACTGTGAAGGGCATCATTTAGAGTTAAATGTCCAAAGTAATCGTAAACAAGAAGATGCTCTCCATGCTCAAAACAGTAACCATTGAGTGCTATGATAGTGGGGTGCTTCAGTTTGGAAGCCGTGCAAATGACATCCATGAACTTTTCCTCTTCTCTGTAAGACAGACCCGCCATGTTTATGATCTTCACCGCCAAATTCTTCAACAAAACGAAAAAAAACGTTACATTAATTTGAAACCAAAACATGATACAAAGAAAATTTCAGTTTTGAAAAATAGATTAAGATTATACTTTGCCATCAGGAAATACAGCTTTGTAAACAGGACCAAGAGATCCCTCTCCCAGAAGGTTGCCTTCATTAAAGAAGTTAGTAGCCAGCTGAAGCTCTGCTATGGTATAAATTTTCGTCCTTCCAGTGGATCTGCCTCTTTTGGAAAAACTTCTTCTTGATGTTTCCTCCACATTGCTATGGCGCACGAAAGGAAATCTCATTGGACCCAAAAGAGATGCAACATTAACAGGTGGGAGTAGTGGCATGTCGTCTAGTTCAGCAGAAGAGACCTCTATCACCAAAAGGAAGAAAAAAAGAGAGCATGATTAGCATTAGAAATGAATTCACAGAAATATTAATGGCATCCTAACTCAGTGAGGTAGCTAGTTGATTATTACACAAAAAAAAGTGAATTTCCAATGCAATCTCAAATTCGTATTATTTTTCAAGATTTTATCAAGGTCTTCTCAGCAAAAATGACAAAAACAGATTATAGAGTGCCTCACTATCCATATGCTTTTCTGTATAAATTACCTATGCTTGCACTGGTTGGATGAGAATGCAAAGAGATATCCTTGCTTTCTGAGTAACTCAAGTTCTGGCTTTGAGGATGCAGTTTGTTCAAACGGATTGCAACAAGGAGTGCCACACCTGCAGCCACTAGTGTTCCTCCACCAACCATAAGAGCAATTCCTCCAGGACCTAATTTTTTCTTCTTAGGCTTTTGCTCACTTACTACCGAAGGAGCATAGTTCTTGATGGCATTTGCATTAGTTGTGGGTGGGTGACTAATATTATGTTCAACGGATAATGTCTCCGATGGAGCAGGCCATGGAGGAGAGTTGTCCACTGCATGGAATTTATTCCTAGCAATCCTATTTTAGAGTGGAGGGAATGATTACTTTCATGTGTTCACTTTTGTTTGATGAAATAAAATATGGTGATCAAACTCATAATAGTTGTTCACTAACCATAAATTTTTTATGTGCTGAAAATGACGTGGAAGAAGGCCACTAAACAGATTATCTTGAATGTTCCTGGCAAGATAGACAAATAAGCAAATAGTAGTAGAACTGTAAACATATACTGGGAAAATGTTAGAGATAATCCTACAAATCTGTAAGTGGGAGTTCGGCCAGGTAGGCAACTGATCCAGTGAATTTGTTACTATGCAAGAACCTGCAAATAAGCACCAATTTTCAGATCAAACCAACAGACCCCTATAAAGAAAGTTCTTCCTTTCAAAATTGAGTATACAGTGATACTTAAATCAAGTTTAGCGAAAATAAGGCATAGGAAGGAAGAAATTTACAGTCTAGCAAGGTTTGTCAAGGAACCAAATGATCTTGGTAGATCTCCCGAGAAGTTATTGTATGAAAGGTCCCTGAAGAAAGGAAATCACCCTTTGTGAGGTTCCATTTAATGAAATTTGAACAAAACAGTCAGAGCATCTGCATTTTGTTAATATCATTTTCTCAAAACCTAGTCAGATCCAATTTTCATTACACAGTCTTATCACGTCCCTTTAAATCAGTGAAACATACAAAATATTATATTTTTATAATTGATGCCTTTCTCAGGTGCTTTTCAACTTTTTTGGGTCTTCAACAAAATATAGCAATAAAGAGGAGTACATATCTATGTTTTGGTTTTATTAATTTTGATTTGAATGATTTACTTTAATATATTAAATTTTATATAGTTTTAATGTTACACATATTATTTGATCCTTATTTGGAAAAGTTCAGATTGCATTCATGGTTTGCTTTCACAGATCCAAAAAATTTCAAGGATTCAAGTACCTAAAGTTTTGTGCTGGTTTAGTCACCTATTCATTTTATTTAAATCGTACTGTGATATCAAAAATTCCAAAAGAAGAAGCCATACATTTCTTTGAGATTATCTAAGCCAGTAAATACGTCACCAATGGGTCCAATTAAGAAATTGTGGCTTAAATTCCTGCAACACAAGATAAAAAAGATGATTGTACTTGCACAGCTACTAGTAAAGCGCCCAATCATTATAATATATCATATGCTCAAAAGAGACGAAAAAATGTAAACATTTTATTTTCAACTGATAAAGACATTATGGCATCATGAGATACAGTAGTCAAGGCTTTAGCTGTTGCTGGTATTATAATGTTCCCCTGTATTATTATCATGTCTATTTAGCTTGGTCTAAAATCAATATGAACTTAACTAATCATCTGGTATTCTGATCCTTAGAAATATACTTGCATGTTGTATATAACTCGGTCCTTAAATATTCAATTTCATTTCATTTCACTCCTTTTACCATCTCTGGTTAGGCATAACATGGAATGAGTTTAAATAATTTATAAACCTAATCATGTATCTAATTTAAATCAAGGAGTGAACTTCAAGCAATGTTACATCACATCTCCAAAGAAAAAAATTGTGCGGAATAATTTTGCTCAAATAGTTACAAGAAAGCAAGCATTCTGTCTGCATTGAAATAATCACAAGAAAAACACAGTGCTAAAGATAGAAGTATGCCTATCAACAAGCACAAAATTCAGTTATGCAGTGAACAAAATGAGAAGAACAGTTGCCTTACATATGTGTGACATTGGGGGGTAAACCAAACGGTATTTCGCCCACTATGTTATTAGAACTGACATCCCTGCAAAAACCAAAAATATGGAAACAAGTAAATTAATAGCATAACTTGAAATTCACATATCCTAATATAAGAATCTAATACTAATGCCTTGCAAAATCAAAAACACTCACAGATGTTTCAAATTTCGGAGATTATAAAGCCTGCATAGACTCCCAGTGAGGTCTAACCCTTGAATGTTTCTGCATTTTGACATAGAACACGGATACCAATTATCAATATCATTATGATCTTAGGGTCTGTTTGAATTGACTTACTTAAGCTTAATTACTGGCATAATAAGCACTTATAAAACTGTTTGACAGAGCTTATGAAACCATCTTATGACATGTTCATAAGCTGTTTTCAGCTTATTTCCATAAGCTCTTGAGGATAACATATAAAAACAGTTTCACTTTATTTTATCTTTTACATATAAATAACTTAAACATTACCGCTTATATATGATAACCACTTATGCTATAAGTCCTTAATTAAGCTGTTTATCAAAACAGTGTCTAAGTAAGAAATATGATGATTGAGGTTGGTACATTACATGCTTATAACCGACGACCCAGAACAAGCAACACCCGTCCAAGACTCCTCACAAGGATCACTACCGTTCCATCCTCGAAGTGCCTCCGAGTAATTCAACGCCCTGTGTAGATCCTGTAGTGCCCACACTGTTCAACAAAAAAAAAAACCACAAGAAAGTTAGGGTTTACTAAAAGATCAAAAAACTAAATTAATCCATATCCATTATCAAATTAAACAGATCATAACTTCAGAATAACAACAAAATTAGATAATCAAGATTCAACAGTAATAATCCAGATTCTAGAACAATTATCGAAGTTACCTTCGGGTGAATGAGTTAACGCTGAGCTCTGAGAAATCAAAATTGAGGAGAAGAGAACGAGATTGAGAAGCAGGTAAAGGAAGTTACGAATCATTTTTCTGAGAATTGGAGGAAACTATTAACGATGCTCTTTGTTCTTCTTTTCCTGCACAGTACACAGAGAAATAGCATCAGTGAATTTTCTTTGCGTTTTCATCGGTTTTCGAAGTTGAGAAGCAAATGTAGAATTACAATGTGTTGTTTCTTGCGTAGAGAGGAATTGTATGGAGTTGAAGATTTTGAAGAAAAGAAGAAGAAAATGGAATCAAGATCAGAGGAATGAAACTGTGACGGTGAGAATGGTGTTTTACGGCGGTGAGAGTTAGTTTCCGGTGAGGTGGGGTCCACGTAACTGAGTTTGTTATGTAGGAGAAAGATGATTTAACAGTTTGGTTGGCTTTTGGCGCGAAATAGCATACTAAGTTTTATTACTGTTGTCGAAATCGATTTATTGGGCTTTTTGTTAACTGGGCCCATTTATTAACGATTGAGTCACTTTGCCGCCAAAAAATAATTGACTATTACTTTTCCCACCCTGCTGCCTTCTCGCGCGCCCTGCAAAATTTCCAAAAATACCCCTGGTCTGGATTATATAATCCGGAACAGATTGTTAGTACTATCCGGAAAACGAATTCCGGACTAGATGTTATGTGCTTTTTTGTGTCTTTCTTTGATATAAAGGGCCTCTGTTGACCGTTATATGAACCCCACACAAGCTGCAATGCAATTGCAGGGTTCATATGAACGGTCAACAATGACCATGACACCACCGACACCCCTAAAAAACTAAAAAAAATTGAAGAAAATGGAA
>Ga0228710_1000309_pt1 | contig 55838 bp, 21 predicted proteins | sample MedpolnodulmetaG_FD_177995 | JGI IMG/M metagenome (GOLD analysis project Ga0228710, IMG submission 177995) | Root nodule microbial communities from Medicago polymorpha collected in Santa Monica, California, United States - pink nodules | ecosystem: Host-associated > Plants > Roots > Nodule... | reverse complement strand
ATCCCTCCAAAAAAAAAAAAAATACAGTATTCCAATCCCGATGTAACCCAAAAGAACAAAAAATACAATTTTTTTCTATATAATAACCTATCAAAAAGATTCCTTCAAAAAAAAAACCTATAAAAAAGATACCCAAAATAAAAAGGAAAGTAAGACCAAAAACAATGTAGAATGCCATGGTATGTCAAGCATGTCCCTTGTGCAACCTTTGTATGTAGATTCCCCGTCCCGCCACCTCTAACGGATTGCTGCCGCAACAGCAGGCAATGCCAGCGTCTGCGGTGGTGCAGAAAAGTTAGCAATTACATTAGTTGGTGACAAAATTCTAGAGCGGGCGCGTATTTCACCATAGAGAAAGTTGTATAGTATCACAAGACTTTTTGCAAGCACATGATCCTCCCACACTTCCTTACTAGTGTGTGAACCACTCCTAAGGTGCGCTTCAGTGGCATCAAGACGATGCATACTCTTTTTCCACATTCCATTTAATCGACGAATCTTTTGAACTTGTTTATTTGCAAGCATGCAATTATTAATTTTTAGGCTACTAATGGCATCTTCGAGAAGCCTCTTCTTAGTTCTTTCATCCGCTGAATTTGCTTCTGCTACAAGAAAATCATGAAATTCTGGCACCCCAATAGCTCTTCGAATCCCTTTAGTGTAATCACCGAAAGGGTCAAAAAATTCACGAACTTCATCAACTTGACCAGCTTCAATCATACAATCAACGCGCGATTGAAGTGAAGAATGAAGCACAGGCAGTGAAACATCAACCCATAGAAAACAACATTCGTACCTTAACCTAAATTCCGTACAATGGTTCACTAAGGTATCTAAGTAAGAATTTGAACCACCAGCAATAATGGGTAGTCCATCCTTTTCCACAATTGAATCAATTGCTGAACAAGCATGGTAACAAAAATCATTGGCAGTGAAATTTGTGATAGGATCAAATACACCTAAGAGATGGTGTGGGACCCCATCACACTCTTGTTCTGTCACCTTATTTGTTGTAATGTCAAGACCTTTGTGAACTTGGATTTTGTCTGAATTCACAATTTCAGCTGGCTGAAAATGTTTGGCCAATTCTATGGCTAATTTGGTCTTTCCAGTTCCTGTGGCCCCCATTATCACTACCACCTTATCTTTGTTTCGGTTGTGAAATAAAGACTCCATTTTGTTGAGTCCCTTTTGGAAATTTATTAGGGGCAGTTCTTGTTTGCAGGCAGAGGATGATGTTGCTGGCACCATAATCATTTTTCTTCTCCTTTTTTAACTATATCTGCCAAGTTGACCAAAAATATTTTAAATTTAATTAGTCACCATCATGATATAAAATCATCAATAGCACTATAACTTTAACATCTCATAATGGGGCATTAATTTAGAAACAATTTGTTACTAAAGGTTTTTGATGAATACCATTTTATAAATCAGTTCAAAAGAAAGGGACATGTACACAACTACACAAGTGATATGATAAAAAAAAAAAGTTGTTTTGCAAGACAATATATACATTTTTTTTTTAAGAAAGACAATATATACATATGCAACTTTCATAGTTTAATATGTGTATGCCCGTAAAGTTGTAATGATTTATTAGGTCAATATTGGTAGTGTAGTGTAAACAAATTTACATTATCAACAAATCACAACCACTTATACGATTGACTTTAAAAATAATTCTATGAAGTCCAAAGTTTTTAATGATCAAACGATTATAATTCTTTTAGGTGTCAAAAATATTTGCACTAAATGAAAAGAGAAAAAATATTTGTAGAACCATTTTATGATAATTTTTGAAATAATTCTTTCATATTATCATTGTGCTTTTAGTCTTAGACAATATGAGACTTATATGAAATAGGAAGGAATTGAAGGAAATATATTTGCTTCGATATTTACCAAACTAGAGAAGCTAAAACAGGGGATTTTTTTTTTTTTATCAAGTATAGCACCCTACATATAATTTACATGGATCACACGATAGTTATGGATATAAATGTATAAATGATTTATTCAAGTGTAATTGCACTCTCTAACAACATGTACATACCGTAGTGTTATTAAAACGTGGCGATTGAGTGAAGGAATATGTAAAGTGAGAGAGAAAAGATCAGAGGGGATGATGATTTTGTGAAGAAGTGGCTCTTAAGACATTTGTGAGTGATTACTTAATTTTTTGATGCAGCAAAGGAAGATTTCACTTGCTATTTATACGAAACAAAGACTATGTGGACCCACTTATGCGAATTTAAAAATCGGTGATTCAACGGCTTGAGCAGCTTGAAAGGAGTGAACTGAGATTAAATTAAATGTTAATTAATGATCACGATCAAATTTTTTTTATCTATTTATACTTTGGCCTGGAGTCAATCTATAGGTTCTCTATTACTACTCCGTCCATACTTATAGAACCCTTTTTAAAAAAAATAATGGGAATTAAGAAAATTGATATTGGTAATAAATTTGTTTGTAATTACTATTGGTTTTATAATTTTACCCTTAAAGAGATAGAGTTGGTTTATATTTTCCATATAGTATTTAATGTTTTGAAGAAAAAGATATAAAATAAATAGAGGTGTGTTGGTAAAGAATTAATTAATGTACTTGAAAATACTAGATGAGTCTTATAAAAAGAGACAAAAAATATTCTCAAAAGAATCTTATATTTAGGGACGAAGATGGTATAAAAAAGTATATTCCCAACCTTCTAATGGGACCCAGAGAAATTTAAGATATAATTCTTGAGAGCTTCCTATGATTATTGAAAGGGAAATTCTAACAAGTGTCCTTAGGGTACTTGATAAAAAATTTAAAATTGAAACTTTATCTTGTGATTTATGCATTCAACATATTAAAACATCCAAAAGTAACTTTTTTTTACATAAAAGTTATCATTTGTTTCCATTTTTTGAATCCTTAACAAGTGCTCTAAGAGTACTTTAGAGTACTTGTTAGCAAAACCCTTATTGAAAACGTTTTCAAGAAATGTTAACGTTGTTAAGTCGGATTATCTAATTGAGGTTTAAATATGATCTCTTCACTAATTTGTATAAGTTTTAAAATAATTATTGTTATTGTGTTTATCCAAAAAGAAAATATTGAAAACTATTTTTAAAACGAAATAGCTGAACCAAACCTGGCTCAAATAAGGTCAACTACACAAAGTACATATGGATGAGCAACTACACACCAAAGATATCACAATTCACAAATGTTGCTGCCATTAATACGATTGGGGGAAATGATGTATGGACTCATTAGAGGAAAAGCTTAGCAACAAGGACATCGAATGGATGAAACACGCAAATTGATTGATGTATTATTAATTGAGTTATTTGTATTTTTTTATGGAAATATTTGTCTTATCCAGATAGGCTAAATGATGGGATAAATGTTTATCTTATATTTATCATATTATGTCTTTATCTAACTTCATATCTTATCTTGTATTTATCTTATGTAGACTATCAAATAGGTCTAAACGTTGTATTATGATATAGAATTATTAAGAAAATCGCAAATCCTTCTTACATAACTAAAAGGTTAGTACCCTTAAAAAAAAGACTAACTATTTAGCGGCACAACATGTTGCCCATTTGCCTTTCGTTCATATGTAATTTCTATATAAATTATCTCATAATTAGAAACCAACTACATAATTTATAGATGAAAGTTGTTATAGGAAGAGTGGATGGCAACCCGTCGAGGAAGTAGAAGAAGAAATAACTTGGTAAGTGTTGAGCACAACAACATTGAGTGGACACGCCCTCTGCAAAGGTTTCTTAATGTGTAATGTGGATGCATTCTTTTCATCACATTCTAATGAAGTCGAGATTTGCGCATTTATTAGAGATGAGGATTGCTTATTAGTGCAAGAACATCTTGGGTGGAACCTATCTTTTATGTGCCAGTTGGTGAGGTGAAGGCTCTACTCACTGCAATTTATGGGATCGGAGGACCTGGATTTGATAATGTTATTTTTACCACTAATTCTAAAATTGCATTTGACGCTTTCAATATCAATATGCATGGTGCTTCTGATTTTGCTTGCTTGGTGGCAGACCCTCCGAGATCATTGTGTTCGTTATTTTTGCTATTGACGTTGTTTTTTGTTTGTGTGGTGGCGTTTCGGTTGAGGTGGTGGTGGTTTAGGGTGGTTGATGTGGTTTAGGTGAAGAGGTGTGTGTTTGTTGAGGGTGATTTCATTTGGAGGTTGCCTTTGTTTCTCGGGTCCTTGTTCGTCGGCACTAAATCTTGTTTGTGGTTTTTGGGGTTGTTAAGGTGTTTAGGGTGTTCGGAGGAAGCGGATCCTGTTGTGTTGAGTTTTTTCCTTTTGATCTGTTTGTTGTTTGCACCACCGCATATCTTGTCGTTTGTCATACTTTTTGTGTGCTGGTTGCTGGTAGGGCGGTTACTTTTGCTTCAAGATCGAAAGTCGGTGTCTAGCTGCAATCTTGTTTGGCGTGATTTGGTGTTTCTCTGGTGTACAGAGGGTGATGGGTGCCCTCCTGATTTGATCCTAAAGTCTGGTGGGCCGATCACTTTTGATTCGATATAGGGAGTCAGATCTTTGGATCAGTCTTTGTTTTGGGCTTTTTATGGTTTCTTTCGGTGGATCGGAGGTCGAGAGGTGGTGGAAGTTGAATGATCTTTTGGATATGAGCTCTTCGGATGAGGCTTAGCTTTAGTGTTGGGTGTTTTTCTTTGAGGGTGAGTAGTGACGACGAGTGGTGTTGGTTATCGTTTTTACATTGGTCGATCTCGTGTAGGAGTTTGTTTTAGGTGGCGACGTGTATTTTGGTGGGTGTTGTCCTCATGAGTGTTTTTTTAGGGTGTTTATTATCGGGTTTTCCACCTATATACAACGTCTTTTGTTTGTATTCTCAATTTCATCGGTCTCTGTTCGTCCACTGCATAGCGCGATATAAACCAAGGGCTACTCCTACTGCCACGGGACATATCGATGTGAAAGCCATGGTTTTAGCTAGAAAAAAAATGAGTTAGTTTTTCATCGTAAAAAAATGAAAAAATCACAATTCATAATGAATGAACACGTTAGTTAAAGGAAAAAAAAAAATCTTAAGAGGGAATTTATCACGTGCAATCTACAGTGCACGTGTTTTAGATGCAACCACGTACGGCCGTACAAAGTTATTTTTGTCTGGCACGGCTATATAAATTCACACTCTTTACTAAAAAAAAAATCTCCTAAAGGTTGGATACGGAGATGGTAAAAGGTGAATGTACGTAGGGATATTGTATTTTATATGCAGAGGTTAGGGTTTGAATTCAAACACTATTTTTTCACAATTAAATTATGTGAGCTTTGACCATTTAAAGAAAGATAAAAAAGAACGTAGGTAGTGTAAATGTTTTTAAGTAAAGACTTTACCATCTCAGAAAAAAAATTCACACTCTTTACTAAAAAAAAAATCACACTGTTGTCAATAAACAAAACTCACACTCTATTCACCTAAAGATGGAACGTCACTCGTATTCATAGAAGTGATATTAACCCAATCATTTTGAAGCCCTTTCAAATTCATCTTTCTCTTCTTCAAAAACAAAATCGATCTTTCTCTTGTCTTCTTATAGAGATGTGATTGCTTATGATTCAATTCTTGCATCCACCATATCGACTTAAAAGAGTCGGCTATAACTATTAAGGTAAGAGATACTATAGTTGTTTTTTAGGTAAGATTCTTTTTCACACCAACGCCTCTTGAGTGACTGATATGTGTTGAAAGATCAAAATAAAAAAAAATCTTAAATTATAGAAATAGAACATTAAAAAAAATCATAATTAGTTTATAGAAACAAATTATTGTTTTCAATGATTTTTTTTGAGGGATATTATTTACTTTCTTAAACTAGTGCTTTAGTAGGGGTGAGAATAGGCTAGACTGTGCTAGGCTTTGCAAGGCCTAAGTCTGGTCTATCAAATTTTTTTAAGGCTAGCGGCCTATCATAAACTTATTTTTTAGGCCAGAGTATGGCCTCCTAAAAGTCTGTGTGGTCTGCTAGCTTATTTAAAATGAGTAGTGATATTTGAACAACCATTTGATACAACTTTTGTGACAACTTCTTTTTTCTCTCTTTTCATTGGTCAAAAACAATGGAGAGAGAAAAAGGAAGAGAGAGAATAAAAGAATAATATGAGTATGAGAGAGAAAATTGTCAAAAAGTTGTCACAAAGTGGTTGTACAAATATCATTTCTCATTTAAAAGACTATTTCATATGAACATATTTAAATAAGTAATGTGATCTGAGTTTGAATAGACTAACAAACTAATATATCAATGTGATTAAACTCCCTTTTGATATTTAACATGATTATTTAGAGAATTTGACTATATATTATATCATATTTCAATTATAGCTTATAATAATACACTATAATATGCAACAAAAAAAAAAGTATTTTAATACGCTTAAATTACTAAAAAGTTAACAAATTTATAATTTAATTCAAAGTACAAAATATAACAAAATTGATATTAGTTATAAACAATATTATTCACATTTACTTAAGTAGGCTGGCTTGATAGACCTAAAAGACTTTTATATGACACGTGGCCTGGCCTGGTCTTTTTAGTTAAAAAACTTCTAAAAAAGTCTAAGTCTTTTCTATCTAAAAAAAATTGGTCTGACCTGTCGTAATCTTGGTCGTAGGCCTCTAACCTATGCCCATCCTTATGCTCTTAGGACACTAGATAATATGACTCTTAATGTTTAGAACATGATAAAAACCAGCTCCATTTTGAAGTTTTTATACTAGAGACACATAATTATGATTCTTTTTAAGAAATTCATCATTATGGATAATGATAATTCATTTTAGTTCGTTCCTCGTATAAAAAATTCAAAACTTTATTGTGGAGGTTTGTATGATGTTATAAACATCCTTGTAAAATTTGAGAACAAAATTTTACTCGTGAGTTTGTGCTTACTCAAAACAAAATTACAATTTTGTACGTTTTAGTCGAAAAACTAAAATAAATTGAATCGTCTTTAGAATATTATGAAACTTTACAAGTCTTTGTAAAATATCATCTCAATATGATTTCTAGATTAAAGTTTATGTTGTAAAAAGTCTATTTTATATGGAAGGCTTTATTTTAATGTCCTAATACCTGCAAAAAACTATAAAAACTTAAAACCGATCTATAGGTCACTTTATGGACTTTATGTCCGCGGAAAAAAATGCTCTATTTTTTTTTTATTTCAGCCCCACAATTAATTTTATGAAAAAATAATTGAGGCAACAAATAATTATGAGTATATTTTCAGGTAAAAAGAAAAAATTGCTACACCATAAAAAAATTCCACGTGGCAACAACAATATGGTAAGATTTCTTGCCAATTCTACGTCTTCTATGTGATTGGACTCCAGAGGAACACAATAGGAAGAATCTCAAATTATAAGGGTAGAACCTGTGTTTTTTTTACGACAACAATTTTTTCAGACTTCACATGTACTCTCCCCATCCTAAAATGTAAGGAAAAATTGGTTAGCAAAAGTTAATGTATTTGGTTCAAAATTCGTACTAGATACATCAACTTATGTTGATCAATTTTTGCTTACATTTTGAGACAGAGAGAGTATTATAATGACAATATATGAACAATTAACCATTAATGATAATAATAATCATTAGGAATTGAGTAACAACAATAATCATTAGGGAGTATTGTAATGACAGTATATTATGAACAATTAATCTTATAAGATCTTTGGATTAGATACCGAGTTTAAAAAAAAACAAGTAAGCTACTCTTCCATAAAAATAAAAATAAAAAAGTGAGCCACTAACAACAAATTAGCAACTACCACTAAAGAGTGTCCACATATTCTTTTTATACTTGGCAACTAATTAATCTCACATTGTTTTTTGAAGGGAATTAATCTCACACTTAAAAAACAAGACAAAAAGATCAACATCAAGTATAAACTCACCAGTCTAACTGTGAATAATAAAAATAAAAATAAAAAGCACTCAAACGAATTAGTCATGATACCATTCTGATAATTTTTAGTGAGGAGAATAATTTACATTATCTGTAGCACTAACTTGTTGTAAATAAATCGAACTTTGTGTTAAATATTTGTCAAGTTTATTAAATGTCAAATCAATGCGAGAGTTTAGTTGATGAGAGTATCATCATCATATTATTCATATACATAGAGAGAGAGAGAAGTAATACATATCAAGAGATGGCAGTAAAAATAATAGTTTTTTTGGACAATTAAATAGAATAGATGTTAATTTTTGACAGAAAGAAAAGGAAAAAAAAAAGAGTAGATGTTAATTTCTTATAATAGTATACTTTGTTTTCTGATGAACACATGGCCATTGATAATTGAGTGATCTATGGATATCCGTTTCAATCCATCCAGATTTTGAGGTGGAAGATCCACTTTGATTAGGATGTGAAATTGAGTTTGGATTTTTACTAATATTCAAAAAAATTGAGTTTGGATTTTTACTAATATTCAAAATCGAGGGATGAAGCCATATATATCATAGGATCTGATAGTTTTTTTTTTTTTCTGTCTATGAGCATGATAAGGACGTTAATTGTCCATGTGGCGACATCAACTGGTCTGAATGTTCATGTTACATTTTTTGTTTCATGCATATCATAGGAGATATTTGTATCTATTTGGAAAAACATTAAAAAAAATTAGGGTTTTTCCAAAGATAATATTCATTGTCTTATAAGCTTACTTCATCTTCTTCCTCAACGTACATTTTCTACAAAATTAATAATTGATTTCATGAAAATTATGGCTGGTGGAATTGGTTCTTCAACTCGCATGAAATAGAAATAAACAAAACATTCTTCCTTTATGGGTGACTGTATGAACCCTAACATTGAGAAAAGATTGGTTGCTAAAATTGATACTAATTTTGACTCTTCACTTCATATTTAATTTATTCAAATTGTTATGAATATATCTTTGTTTTCTCACATATTTTCTCCACTAAGAGAAATGGGTAATTATTCTATTTAAAATGTGTCAGAGATTAAATATGAATGCATCTTTTAACTAAAATACAAGCATTGATTCACCATATTTTAGAAGTGTAACCCTTCCACTAAACTAGCTCGTTCATATTGTAATGATTATTTCTAACACATCAATAACAGGGTAATCATTAATCATTAACTTAGTTGAGGGCGTGAAATGAAATATAGTAATATATCATTAATTCATCATCATATCATATTTTACAACATTGCTTCTCCTAAAAAACAACATTGCAATGGGCCTCCCCCTTTGCATCATAACTACACGTGTGCAAAGACTTATATGCAGTACTTTCTGAAAAAATAAAATAGTTATTTAACCACATTTGGTGAGCAATTACATAATTTGCACATAGTTAGTGCTTTCGATATACAATTATTTTTTCTTTTCCAAGGCTCCTATTATGAGATCAAATTGATATCAATAAGAGAGATACAAACTCATAGATTGATTGAATGATCTAAATGTAAAGTAGTTATAACATTGCTATGTATACAAGTGAGTGTAAATTGAGTAACTTGCGTAGCAAGTTTCCAACTATAACTAACTCCTAATCAACTAAAATCAATTCAACTAGCATTGGATTAAGTTGTTGAGCTCTTTAGATGACTTGTTGTAGCTGGTTGAGACTCTAAGGGTGAAGAAGTGAAATGACTTCATCCTCTAATATCCCCTTGTAAGATGAAGATTGGTATAAATCTACCGTAATCATCTCGGAGTAATATAAATTTATAAATAATCTTGTAGATGAGTGTCCTAAATTTAGAAAGGGTCTTTTTAACGAGTACCCCCGAGGACACTCGTTAACATTTTTCATTTAAAAATTATTCTTTTAAGAAGTTAAATATTACAAATTCTAATGCACCAAATACACATATTTTTGTAAAAAGTTTACTATCAAAAGATCTTGTATGTTACAAAGATATTCATTAACATTTTCTACTGATAAAAAACAAAATGATATTGATTACTCGTGCCAAATGCATAGTTGTCAACAATTATGTTTGCAATAATTTACCGTGTGATCAGCATATTATTGCAATGATTTCTAGCTGGTCTTTTCACTAGTTCACATCCACCAAATCAAAAAGCATTATGGTCATTTCTTCGACTATAACTTTTGATGTTTACTACTCCTATAGTTTAATTATTACAATAATATGCAATGTATTTATAAATATCATGACCATATCATAAAAAAATAACAATGCGGCTGAATTGAAAGGCAGTCGTATCATAGACTCATACTCATATATGAGCAATTATTGAGTCAATACCCATCTTTAAACTGTAATTCATGATTCATGATTAATGATGATAGCCCCAAAAGGCTCTACCCGTGCAAAATTCCTATTTCATATACTATGATTTAATAATAATGAATCACTAAAAAAAACAAAGTAAGGCTAAGGCTTTATTGAAGGGTCGTTTCTTGAATTTTTGAGTCACTTTCTTTGATTCCTAACGACCCCACAAGCCACAAGTGTAGTGCGTTGTTCTATTTTTGCATCGGCCATATATGCGTTTAATTACTGGTAATGTCAATTAGTATATTTAAAAGACTCATATACAACTTGAATAAAACAATTGTAGAACCTAGTTTAACCTTAAAATAACTAATCTAGAATCCAATATGCGAACATGATATTTATAATTATGATTAAGGGACATGTCAATTTAAGTGCATATTCCTGAGTCTCTATTGCCTAGTTGTGTGACTTAAATATGTAGAAACTGGTTTAACCATTAATTAATTAACTCATGTAGAGAACTTAGAACTCCTCAATGGTTCACCCACTTTGAGTTATTTAAGTTGACTCCACTTATGAATGTCAAATGAAATACTTAGCAGCCGGCCCTAGTTTTCTTTAGAGATATAAACTTCACATTCTCTTTAAATTTCCTTTCTCCTCAACTCACCGTAGTAGCTGGGACGGATCTAGACATTTGATACATGTGGGGCTAAAATAGTTTCTCAAAGTATTAAAATTTCAAATTGTATTTGATTATACACTTCGTTAGTCACATATTTAATGTGATTGTATTTAATGTACTATCATTTTACATGAATGAATATCATTTTGTTTTTGTCACCCAAAATAAAAGTTGACTCCACCATATATAGCACACCACTTTTATGAAATTCACATATTTTTTGCTTAATGATAAACAATCAATAACTCATTAGCTTTTAACTATTATAGCAAAATCCTTTCAAAAAAGAAAAAAACTATTTTAGCAAAATTCATTATGACTTCAATATGTGCATATTCCGGCCTGAGTCTAACCTACAACTCTAGTTAATTTTTAGCCTCTATTTAAGATGATTATTACGACCAAAGCAACACAACTGGATAATTTGATGTAACACATCACCATTTAAAGCCATAATTAAAATGAGTTTTATCTCTTATATTCTCTTCATTAGCAATTTCCTAACCAATATATGAAAGTCTTAATTTCTTTATTCTCCATTACTCATCGAATTCGCAACAGAAAAGCATGGAGAATAAAAGGAAATTATGGCAGACACAAGGACTTATAATTTAATAGAATCTTCTTGATGTTTGATGTGCATAATTTTTTTTATTATATTTGTCAACACCATGGTCATGTGTAAAGGGTTATAGTTAGTAATTTAGTATACATATAAATAAGGGATCCGGTTTGCATGCAAGTTGAAACTTTAGGCAGTATATAGTTGCTGCGTTTTGATCGTCGGATTATGATCGAACGGTTTAGACTTAGAGTTCTTATTTTTAAATTCAATAAAAAGAATAAAATCTGCTTTAAATTTGGACTATAAAAATGCACCGATTTCATGTATTGTGTATAGTTCATAGCTTTATGCAGCTAAAGAAAGGGCTACTTTATTTGTAATTTGTAATCAGTCACAATTTATATTTGTCAAGGTATCGTGGGTGCATCATTAGCATGCCAAATTGCGGCTTGGTGTTTATGCGCATAATATGCAGCGCCAAGTGACGAGATCAAAAAGAAAAATGATAATATTTTTTATTTTATTTTTCAAAAAAAAATATGGATCGAGTAACGTTATCAACCGTTTAAGAAACGAATGCTCCATATAGAGAATGGTGTACCTGCAGGTTTTAGGGTTTTGAGAATATGTGTCTTGACCTAAGTCATGAGTTAGCTTTTAAAGGAAAGAAACTAGAGTTTTCAAATGAGAGATGTTAATTAGTATGACATTAATTTTAATGAAAAAACACGCTAATTCCTAAACAGTGGAATTCAGGCGCAATGGACGGTGGAGTAGTTCATTAAACTTTTAATGTTTATGCCACATCTTTTGTTTTGATTTCCTTTCTCGTTAAGAAGGGTTTCTCTTTTTGAATAGAAACCCTAATTAGATAGTTGTCATCAGAGATATTTGTTGATAAATTATGATATGATTTTCATCACACGATCCTCATCGTGTCTTTAGATTTATTTGAATGTGGTATAGGGCATCTCGATAACATAGAATGTGGTAACTTGCTATCTTGATGCAAACCCATTCTTTTGTTGGATTTGATTGGGCTTTCGCCAAATTCGGAACGGATATCATTTTCATTTTTTGTCAAAAAAATACAATATCTCGATTTTGTAAATTTAATATACGTTTAATTAGAACCAATTTCGTGTTGACAATTTCCACACCTGCAACTTGCAAGTTCATCTATATTGGTACATTCCTCTCAAAAAGATCTATATTCCTACATTATACTTTGTTGTTCATTTGAATATCTTAAAGACTTAAATGCATTTTTGGCCCTCTATGTTTGCCATCATAGCAATTTAGGCCCCCTAACAAAAACAATGCAATTTTGACCCCCTAATTTTCCCAACTATGCTGAAAAGCCGCCACGTGTCCCAAAAAAGGGGCCAAAAACGTAACTTTTTTGTAAAGATAAGGGGCCAAAAGGGCCTATTTCCCTAAACATGGCAAAATTAAGGGGTCAAAATTGCATTTTTTTGTTAGGGGGCCAAAATTGTTACGATGGCAAACATAGAGGGTCAAAAGTGTGTTTAAGCCTATCTTAAATATATAATAATTGTCTAGTTCACATATCGTGAAAGTTTTTAGTTGAATTTAAAGATTTCATCGTATTCAAAAGTTTCCACCACCGGTTAACAAAGACTGATATTGGTTGGGGAATCAATGGAGCACATAAAATGAACCCTCCTCTCCTAACCAATTTTTTTTTCATATGCAAAAGTATGAAATCGAACCCCTACCTATTTCTTTAAAGATTCCAAATCTCTTACCATTTGAACAAAATTTTTTTTTTAAAAAACAATATCAATGCTGATTTCTTTTCCTTTTTGTTTTGTTTCAAAACACAAGAATGATCCGAACGTGGGTTTGGGATGTTAGACCTTCACTCATCACAAGTGACTTAGTTACGATTGGAGGAAAAATAAAAGGCCAGTTTGGGAAGTCAGATTCTTGACCTTTCATTTTTTTTTTTGGCCTGCAATAACGCTCCGATTTGTGTCATTTTGTTGTGTTGGGTTTGTTTCAAACATTCACCAACAACTATAAAAGATAGTGTTTTCAACACATGAAGAACACTCATAAAAGATTTATATTTACTTTTTTTAGTAAAATTGACGAGACTTGAACTCAAAACATCAAATTTAAGACTTACTTTTTTACGGTTTGAACGACCCTTTAGAGTTAATACAAAAATTCAAACTCTAAATAACATCACTTCGTGTCTCGTATAACAAACTCAACATCAAACGACCCAACCTAAATTTTAACAGTAAATTAAAGTTTTTTATCTGCAACAATTTAAATATATACTATTGAAATTGGAATTACATATTTTCTAACAGCAAGTTATATAATATTTTTGAATCATGGATTTGCAAATCAACTATAAATACATGGATTCGTCAACAAAAACAAAAACTATAAATACATGGAACATAATACAGCATAAGCCTATGAAAATTTGAACAAGTATGGAGCACATAAAATGGTTAGCTTTAAATTTATGAAATTCTATCTAAAGTATCAGAGGATAAGAAAACTATATGAACATAAAAAAATAATCATTTTTCACAAAATGTCAATGGAATTCGGCATAATATTATATGCTACTTCATTTATGTCTCAAAATTTGCAACACTCTAATCTTTACATATTTTATTATGGTGAAAAGGCCACTTTGACAATACAAAGATGTCTATCTATTATGTATGTTTCATTTGCCATTAAACTCTACCGTCCAGGAGGAAAACGACTTCTGGTTTACATATTGTGACTCAAATTAACAAGTTTTCTTTAGGGAAAAAATAATAATAAGAAAACTCAATTTTTTCTAACTGTCTCCTCAATATTGAAAAATAAAGAGAATAGATTTTCTGGGCCTGTTTTTTCCAAAAATAAACTATGTATTGGATAAATTTATATCACAATCTTTAGCCCTTCAACAGTTCAACTAGTTGTTAATGATTCAAAATCAAGGGAAGAGAACTTCGTTGTGTAATGCCAAGAAGTGAGCTACTGCAATGTTCCTCTGTATTGGAGTGTATTATTGAATCCTTAGAGTTCGTGAGAGTTATGGCAGATCTCATTATTTAAATAATGTTTACAGGGATACTTATAGATCACCCACAAAAAATGTGGTCATGTAGTATTAAGAGTTTTTTTTTTTTTTTTTTACAAAAATAAATGATATTCATTCATTTAAATTGATAGAGTACATCGATAAATGATATTCATTCATTCAAATTGATAGAGTACATCGATACAATGAAAATTCGCTAAAAACAAAAAGGATGAATTCGTGAACAAACTAACAGCATCCATGTTAATAGCATAGAGAGACAAAGTATTAAAGCTTACGCATATGACTATATTTAAGTCTCCGAAATACCCATGTCTCCGGATCTACAATGTTGACGACTCCAAAGTCATTGATTTGATCTGCACTGGATCGAAGCTGATCTGACAATCTGAACCGAACAAATACCTGAACGAAACAAGACAGACAAACAACGTCGCACAAAGACGACGAACAAAACAACGTCGCACTAAGACGACGAAATCACGAAAGAGAAAACAAGATAGATGTGAAAATCAATTATTTCAAAAAAAGGGAAATAGAAAAAAAACGAGTTAGAGAGGTAATTTTGGGTCAAAAATTGACCTAAATCACCCCTCTTTGATAGATGAAGAGAAGAAATTGAGGTTTTGGAGAGGGCTCCTAAGAGAGAAGGGGAAGAGATATGAACCTTATATATCAATGTGTTACTATGTAGTATCAAGTGGAAAATAAATTCAACTCTTTACCAATTGAACCGACCTGCATTTATGATATTTAAGCTATTTTATTACTATGTTTCTAAATAAAGGTAAAAGAAAACAGTGGCGTAGCTAGGAATTTTAATGTGTAGGGGCAATATTCGGCATATATATAATATCAAAATATAATAATATTTTAAGAGTATTATTTTTCAAAAACATTTGGAAGAACCCGACTCCCTTAAAAGCGGTGACTTTTAGTTGGAAAGTTCTCTTGGATCGCATACCAACTAGAACTAACCTATGTAGTAGGAATATTCTTCCCGGGATGGATCAACTTTGAGTGTTTCTTTTGAGGTTGTGGAAGAAATGGCTAGTCACATTTTCCTACATTGCTGAGAAACGACACACATTTGTTTAAATTGATGAGATGTTGGAGAATGAGTTTCATTATGCCACCATATTTGTTCATTTATTAGGAGTGTTGGAGGGGGGAGCGGGTAAGAAGAGGATAAAGAATGGTTTTAGGCTCATTTGGCATGCGGCCGATTTAGGTCATTTGGACCAGAAACCATCGAATTTTCCGAAATGAGGTGAAGGAGGTTGATGAGATTGTGAACGAAATAAAGGTATTGGCTTGGTGTTGCAATTTGGTTAGGATCAATGTCCCTACTTATTTGTGTTACGAATGGTGAGAATAAATTGCAGCCATTAGATTAAAAACAAATGATGAGATTAAAACACAACTTAAGTTAGTCATCTGCCAATCGTGTGACATCTCTCACTCCCTTTCATTTCACGTGTGTGTTCAGTAGTCTCATTTTATTACCTCTCAACACGTTCTGCTTCAACGCTTATTCACCAACCACTATCTCTTCAACGTTTCCTCAATTGTTCACTTTTCTTCACAATTCAGTTCGATTTGATTTTCAATTTTCGTTCGTTCACTTTCTCAATTTTCAATCTTCTGCGGACCAAATTATCTAACTAAATTATAATAAATTACTAAATCTCTCTTTTAGTATCTTCACAAGGGATCCCTTTCTGAGCCAAACGAGTACGCTAGGGAGACAACCGTGAGCCACACGCCACATAAGGGAATGAACTTTGGACAAACATTCATTTCAATTCCTAGAGGTGCAACTCATTATATTGTTCCCTGACTTAAAACAAAAACTTAATTAAATCCTCTGATGTTCAACACTGTCAATTTTTACTATTAAAAATCCTCACCCAAAACAACACTTCGCCATAACACATTAACACATACAAATTACACATTGTAATATAAGTGCACCCTCCTTGTTTTTTTCCTTGCAACCGATTTAGCAAGCTCCCACAGTTAAGGAACTACCATTTCTTTTTATTCTGATACCATCAACTCATTATTTCTCTTCCTAAATTGAATATAATGCAGCCTACCACCACCAATATAAAAAAGTAAAAAACATAGACAATTGGCAAACCACCACAGTCTATACCAAAGTACAGTCACCAATCCTATCTTCAACTTTCAAATGGCAATTGACAGTTTCATTTCATCGACTATAACAACAGTACACACTATCATATAGTATCATATTTGTACCAACTAAATCATCATATTACTGAATACTGCATCAGGTCAGGACCTAATGAAGTGTTATACAGTAAAACATCCACTTAGCAAGCCACAATCTATCTCTTACATACAACAGAAGAATTAAATTTCATACAGCAGCATCACATTAAAGATTGTATTTGTAGCATAACGATTAAATTTCATACAGCAGAACCAGAAAATACTCAATATTTTTTTATAAAGTAGCATCAAAGTACTCAACAACAAAGTAGCCAACGACAACAAATCAGTTCAATTTGCATAGAAAACCAATTCAATTCGCAACAAAAAAGAACCCAATTTGCACATAAAAACAATTAGGAATGATTATACTTATTTAGCACATGATGGCTGACACACGCATTAAAGATGGGACAAACAAAGATTTACACACAGTGAAGAGGGGACACAACTAGTAGTGTGCATGGTCGGATATTTTGACTAACCAAACTATAACCATATAAACACTATTTATATGGATTTGAATTCATAACCATGACCATATTTTATTTAGTTAACAACACAATTGAACCAAGAGAAAACAAGAAAGTTGAAAAACAAATATAAATTCAAGAAAACATTTTAAAAAATAAAATAAAAAAAAATCTGTAGTTACAATGCTTAAAAAAATCTGCAACTAAATTACAAATAAATAAAATATGTTAGTCGAGACCAGAAAACAATCAAATTTAAAGTCAGCCGAGTTCCCCTCACTAAAGTGAAGGTTAGAGGAAAGCTAAAACATCTGAATACAAGTTAATCAAATATTTCTAAAGTCTCCTAAGGTTCACGAAGGTCGCAGAGGTGTTAAAATTGATGGAAACTCATTAGAACTCGACAATTGAGCATTTTATCCCGTTCTGTGTTTATAATGCCATTAACTGGAAGAAAAAAAAACTATTGACATAGAAGCACATTATGAGAAGAGAAAACGTGTGGATGAAGAAAACAGGGAATATCGTGAAATAAGAAAAATCAAGTCAAGCATGGAGCGTCACATACCCCCGACAACAGAAAGAGTCATGCACTACTCACGTAGTTAGTCGAACAATGCTAAATTTTGTAGGCCATTATGCTTTGGTTAAATTTGAAGGTGCTTTTCCTTATGCCGACCAACTCTAATTGCGCCTCTTGTTTTGTCTATTCCTATTCCATACTCATGACAAACTTCTCTACATGATCGAAGGATACCGGAAAGTCTTTAGAACTCTCGCACTTAAAAGTTCATGATACTACTTAAAATCACATTTGAGACAGTGACAATTGGTGTTGGTTAGACAAAACCAATAAATAGTAATACTTTAAAACTCAACTAATTATTTTTTTTCCTTTTTCTCTTATGTTTGTTGAACCATCGTCGGTGTAGAGAACTTCTATTGCAAAGCCCTTTCACTTTGAACATGTCAATGAGCATTATTAAAGGATCCTTCTATGAAACGAAATAAATCGAACTTGAAAGTTATTAACACTTGCAAGTGCTACAACAACCATAGCCAAAACTATAATTCTTTTTCACAAAATTAAAGTTAAAGTGATTAATAAACGAGAACCCAGAAAAGCTATAAAGCCAACACAGAAAATGCAGAAGAAAACACAAAAATCCCATAAGTCAGTTAAAAATATGGAATGAAGCGAGTCATATACTTGCTTACAACGAATCATTATCCATCACAGTTGCAATTCAACTCAAACAAAAGTAATAATCATTATCACAGTATAAAATGAAATAAACTAAAATGTGTTCCAAAATCATGCAACGACACACTTCCAATTCCAATAGTTATAACAGTTTCATTCTTACTTCTGGCTAAAAGGGTTTCAAAAAAGCACAAAACAATTGTACAATCCTTTCAAAACAATAGGATTAACTATCTCAGCTAAAATAGTATGGAATATGAAATTTTGATATTGAATTCCTGATTAATTCAGCTTCGAACTAGTTCTATCAGTTGCCAAAATTGTCTTTCAGAAATTTGTTCGAAAATTATGGATGATAATAAAGGATAGAAGCGCTCTGTTTGATATTTCTTGCTTCCCTGCAAAGATAATAAAGGAAACAAATTTCACATTACTCACTATTGGTTATAAGCAAAGTCAATAATGATCTATAACAACAATTCAAAATTGTCCTTCACGTTTATGTAAAAACATAAAACTCCTAATGATAGGAGGAGAAGAAGAAGAAGAAGAAAGGATTAAAACCTAAAACAATCATGCCTTTAAACATGTGAAATGCATCCAAATACTAAAAAGGAAAATAGCAAACCAAAAAGAGATTGTTTCATCTGGACAACAAAATCATTTACTAAGTCTACATGTTTGCATCATTTTAGAGTTCCAAAAAAAAAAAGGTTCTAAATCAACCATTTTTCAATATTGACATCTAATCATGATATGATGCTCATGCTTCACATCATCCCAAAAATTTTGCAACCAAAAATAGCTTTTATCAGTTCTATCATGCATCTATGACATGTTCTAATTATAAAGAATAATGTAAGAATATAAGATATATAACAGAGGGCCAGGCTCCACCCTAAGAATGGAAAAATGTACTAAAGATAGTGATATATAAGAACCCCCATAAGAATTGAACATCCAAACCAAAATACATAAAAGAAGACAAGAACATAAAATCAGGATTTTACGCAAAATCAAAAAGGGGAATTTATATTATAAATCGTGCAATCGCAACACTAATCGTAAGTTTTTATCCTTCAAAAAAAAACTAATCGTAAGTTTTTACAAAATTCATAAATCCCAAATAGCTTATAAATTTATATATATGCATATAAATAATAAATTAATTAGCACAATAACAACACTTGAAAAAATACCTTAAATCACACTTGAAATACTTTTGTAAATTTCAATTCATAAGCAGAGCTCACATAACAACATAATTGCATAACACTTACATAAACTTGAAATACTTACGTAATTAAATCGCTAACACTCACATAACAACATAGCTCAAATAACATCATCATAACACTTGAAATACTTATGTAATTAAAACATTGAATCAAACTCATAAGTCTCAAACAAAACAACTAAAGCTTCCTTTTATAGTTCCACCACTACGACCATAATTGTAGAATCATTTCAAAGATCGTAGGTTATACCTGATTCCACGATTTACAAGGGCAATTCCACAAGATTCTACCAAAATAAGATTTTGCGTATAATAATGATAGTCGCCAAGGGAAAGTATAATTGCAAGATCATAAGATTTTACAATTCAAACCGGGATTTTATCTGTTATGCCAAGAGGTGATCACTCAAAAAAAATTCTCATTGTCAAATTTCTCATTGTCCGCAAAAATAATTTTTTCACGTTCTTATCCTTATATACACGGATACCATGATAGGGTGCAATAGTCTCAACGTTCTAGAATAAGCTTGTAAAAATAATGATTTAGGGGTGAGGATACCAAATAATTAGAAAGAAAACAATCAATTCATATTGAGATTCGTTAGAAGAAGAAAAATTAATTCATATGATATTCTTTCTTTAACCTAATTTATAAGAAAATTAATCATTTTCTAACTTAATTTGTGAAATCCTCGTCCATGGTTATAAGCAGAGTCAATAATGAACATTTTTAGGAGGCCAAGCAGAAAAGAGCAATGATATTTGTACAACCAATATCAAAAAACCTTTGTGACAACCACTTATCCTCTCTTCTCATTGGATGAAAACACATGTGAGTATGAGAGAGAGGGTTGTTCCAAAAGTTGTTAAAAAGTGGTTGTACAAAATCATTCTTCAACAGAAAAACATTGTATTAAAAAGGCATAGGGATGACAAATACAATAGTACAATGATAAAGATAACCGAAGCTAGCAAACCCTGATCTGAAAACCAGACGACCGAAATGACCACAGAAGGGTATGGAAATTCAGATATATTAGAATCTTTTTCCATGTCACTAACGACCTACAGACAACTGAATAAATTGAACAATAGCAAATTTCTTCATTTCGAAGACAACCGGACATGGAATAAGAGATACGACCAAGATACCTAAATTTGCTAGACCAAAGCCAACAAGTCAAAATTGTCGTTAATGTTCATGTTAAAACGTAAAACTCCTAATGATAGGAGGGATAATTTTTCGAACAAACAATTAAATTAAATGAATGATCATTGACTTAAGAAAGAATTAAAACCTACAAGTCATTCCTTTAAACATGCAATATCAATTGCATCCAAATACTAAAAATAATAATACAAACAACATGCTTAAAAAATGTTCTCAGAGTCTTGTGAAAATATGGTTTATGATAGAGCATAAGTAGGAAAAGATTTGTATTATCATGGATCAAACTACGTCAGTAACAGCACAATGCTCTATCATAAACCATATTTTGGTCCAACTTATTAATCTCTAAGTCTTTCTTCATAGTTTCTCTTAAAAAATTTCTAGATTTTCCTCTGTTTCTATAGTGGTATAACTATTTTGCATTGATCTACTCTTCGTACTACAAAATACATAGATATTCTCTTTACATGCTAAAACAACATAAGCCTATTTCCACTATTTTTTTTCTACTATAGGTGCTACCCGAGATCTCCCTCTCTCTAATATTTTCATTTATAATCTTATCACATCTAGTCTTACCAAACATCCAAAACAACGTCCTCATCTCCACTACACTTATTCTATTATATCATGTTGCAAACTAAAAAGATATTGACACCAGAATCATCACGAATTTGCAAGCTTGCCTAATTTTAGAGTTTACAAACGCAAATCCTCTAAATCGACATTTAATTGATGGTGATATGATGCTCACGGTCAACATGCCTATTCAAAAAAAATTGCAGCCAAATTAGCTTTAATCAGTTCTACTAAAGATCGTGATATATAGGAATCCATAAGAATTAGCAAGAGAATCCAAACCAAAAGTCATCATTAATAAAAATAAATAAATAAATATCCATTAGAGAAAACAAGAACTGGATGTCATCACTAAAGCAGATTTCTCACTATCAAAGTTCTACAATCATAACTAGTTTTTGAGAAATCATATTTTCAATCACCAGAGACAACTTGAGCATCCAATTTCATCTGCAAATCACTTTTCTTCCTTAGCTCTCTTTCAATGTCAATTTTGGGACAGAAAAGGTGATTTAGTTAAACCTATAACATAAAACAGTTGTGTTATTTCAACATCATAATACAAACACTATCTGTGATATAACTTATATAGATCAAAAAGTTCAGACAAACTATAAAAAATACCTTCTCTTGTTTATACTTTCGCTTTCTATCCTTCTATAAAAGGTAAGGAAGGTGGTAGAAGGCTTCCAACACAAATCACAGATTCATGGAATTTAGGAATTTCTACAACACACGTAACGTTTTCACTATTGAGATCATACCAAAACAGGTTATGATATATTTCTAACAGAACTTTACTTCTATTACTAGAATAACCTAAAGGCTTCAAATCTATCAAAGGTGTACGGAAACTCCACTGCACCAAAGTAAACAATTTACACCAACTATCTTTTAATCCATATTCTTTCATCAGCCAAACATCAACCTTAGTAGTTTCATAATTCAAAGTTTGATAACTCACAATCATACAAAGACACTCTCCCAAAAGTGAAACATCAATGCTATATCTCTCATTAGTGGTGACTGGTATTTCAGGAAGAGGAACCTCATTGAAAATCTCTTGTGTAAGGTTAAAAGCGGCAATTAAAGAAGGTAAATGCTTATCGAGTTTTGGGATCACTGACCAATGAAGAGAATTCTCAATGAAAACCGCCTTGGTTTGATGAGATAAAATAGCGTAAGGCATATTGGGAAGTACTTTCCAGGAGTTCGTTTTCAAGTTGAAGAGTCTCACTTGTGAATGGAAAGTGAGGTGTCTTAGACGGACAGTACAATCTATTCTAAGGAGTTTGTAATTATCAGTGTATGGATCAAAAGCTAAGCCGTGAACGCAGACGTGGATGGTGCCAGATTCAGAATGGTGAGAAATAGGGAGATTAGGGATGGCCCGATGTTTACCGATGTTAGGGTTCCATAAAGAGATATCGTAGTAGCGGTCGGAGATGCAGAGGATACCGTTACATGAACCGTGAATAGCTATGTGGGATTTGTAACGCGTCAAAGGATGGTTGAGTGAAAACGTGGTGGTTAGGTTAGGGAAATCAATTTGGTAGAATTTGGAGTTGCGGCATAAGACGAGGTTGAAATTTAAAGAGTTTTTTAGGTGAAGGTTGGTGAAGTTGTGGGAATCAATTAAGGATTTAAGCGATTTAGAAATTGATCGGAATCGGAGGAGGGTTTGTACCGGTAAGAGTGAGAGGATTTCGGTGAACAAATCCGAGAAAAGATCAGCCATGGGTTAGAGAATGATGAAAGCCGAAAGGATTAGGGTTACGGTGGAGTTCGATAAATATTGGATTAGGGATTTCACTAATTTATAAACTTCAATTTGACCTAAACCAACCGGTCATCGGTGCATTTGGTTGAGATCTTGGATTGTGCATAAAATGCTTATTTAAAATTCTATACAAAAATATTACTAGCACGTACCCCTTCAAAAAATTACTAATTGAAAAAGAAACTTTTTTTTTGGGGAAGTAGAAAAAGAAACTTGTTAGCTCAATTGATAGAAGGCTTAAACACACTTTTGACCCCCTAACTTTGCATTAGTTGCGATTTTAACTCCTTATATTAAGAAAAAAAACACACACACATTCCAGTCCCCTATTTTTCTCTTTTGCAATTTTCAATTTTAATCATTTAAAATCAACTATCCAAGACAATAAAAACAAGTGGGGTGTTTTGTTGAGCAAGTTTCAGAATTGGGTGAAGTCATTTCATAATTGTGACTCAATAGCATTTTTGCAATTATGTTGAAGTTGTGAATCTTGGGAAGCCGGTTATTCTATATAACCAAGATTATACACCCGGGGACCCAGTGAGATCTTTAAAATTAAGAGGAAATGGTGTCATTGTTTAAGAAGGATTTGTATGTAACAGTCTTCAAATTTTTTACTTAACTTTAGATGTGGCTGCATTTTTAAAATTAAGCAGAAATTATGCCAATGTTTAAGACGAACTTTGTTTGTAAATTGCTTCAACATTGTTACTTTTATGTTGGGTTCATGTTCAACATGGTTAAACACACATGATATATATTTTATAGTGCAATCAAATGATTGATCGTTTGGTATTTTATCAATTTAGGTTATTCTCATAATCATATGCTCCGTTCGCGTACTCCTTCACACGCGTCGCCAAAGTTGTTCCTATTCTCAGAAGAAATATTCTCCTTGATTTCAGAACCATATTCCCATTCCACTACTAGAAAAAAGACTTTTAACATCATGGGTTTGACCTCAATCAATAAATACCTGAAGTGGAATATAGTGCGGTGGCAATTTTGTAATTATTGCAAAATATACATCATGTCTTCACATCGGCAGATAGGATACCTGAAGAGAAAAATTTGGACGGTGGCATTTTCACATCAGTGGTAAAAATGTCTGAAGGGGAAAAGCCTCCCTATGAAAATTCCATTTTCCCACTTCTACTTGTCAAAAATTAGAAACACGTACACATATCCCTCAACCCTAATTTCTCTCACCCTTGCTCTCAAGATGCACAGATCTAAGTTCTCAAAGCTTGCCGCCGCCGTACGATCGACCGCCGACCTCCTCTGAATGTAAACCCTAATTTGTCACACAAACCCTTTCTCTCAAAATCGATCCAGCACAGATCTAAGAAGTCAAACTTTTTCTTCTCGATATCATCACTTACAAAGGGTCTCGAAATTCATCCTTTACGGTGCTCAAAAGATCTTCTCCTCCGTTTTATGTACACACCTTAATCCACCACCTCCTTCAGGTTCCTTTTCTTTCTCTTATTTTAGGTTTTCTTTTGAATAACTGTGTTTGATAATTGATGGAATTTTAGTTGCGAATTTTGAATGTTATGTTTACAAGGTTCTTTGTCCTTGGCTAGGTTTACATTGTATATGTTTTTTAGAAGAGAAATGCCAGGGACACACTCCCTAACACATTCTTTGACACACTTCAATAATAATGAGACATGTCATCCATATTTCTTTATTCTTTAACTTGTTACCGGTTCAATTGAGATAGACTGATAGAGCCCGCATTTTTTAATATTTCACTCTTCATCTTCTCAACTCCAACCTCCTACCCAGATTGTCTCTATACTCTTCTCTTCTGCCACATGAAATCATTGCTTTCATCCCAATAATTTTCTATGTATCAAATTTCGATTTATTAAAAACCCAAAATTTTACCCTCTGCAAATAAGATGCATTAGAGGATGAAAACTTTTAACAATTATGTTCCTTGATTTTCTCATTGAAGCCTCCTTGATAATCTCATAAGCAGGATTAGCAAAATAAATCATTGAATTGAAAGCAAAATTGGTACCCAATTCAAAAACCTAAAATCGGTACCAACATAAACTGAGCCCAGATAGAAAAACCCAAAATTGTTACTAACTCAATGTCATAAAAAATTGGAACTCTTGAAAAATATATATATATATATATATCTCCCAACCAAGACGTTGAATTGAAAGCAAAGGAGCTTGCAACAAAGAGAATAGACACAAAAATGCCACCTAATCTTGCCACAGATACGATGCCGACGGAGTGCGAGATGAGACAGATCGAACTTTACGAAAAATACGATAGAACTCACGTCAGACCAAAAGGATTCATGGAAAAATCTGAAGATGCAATGGAGTATGGAGAGAGACAGGAAGGATGCAGACCTTTTTTTTTTAATTCAAAAAAATTGTTGACATTGTTTCATAGCAACCTGTGCAACCGAAAATAGGTAAAAGAATAGAGAAACATAGATGACATGGCTCATTATTATTGGAGTGTGTCAAAAGAGTGTGTTAGGGAGTGTGTCCCTGGCATTTCTCTTTTTTGGAAACAAAATAATGGAAACGTTTTTATACGGCAAAGGAGAACAATGCTAGTGTTTTGTTGGAGTGGTCTAGATTATATATGTATTTATTACACTTGCTTGGTTTATTGGCATTGGTATAATGCTTAGACTATATCAAAGATTGTCAGTAAATAAGAGTGAGGGTATGAGTGCTATTGCACTTGTTAGGTTAGGGAACACATCAATTATCGGAGTTGTGATGGAGGATGAGGTTGAATTTGTGACTGACGATTAGGCTAAGGGATAAAAATATGATTCAGAGTTTAAATTGATCCTAATAAGAGAAAAAAAATATTAACATAGCAATTAACATTTTTGTTAAAAATGTGGTGATTGAAAGTTAAAAATGCTACTTTTGTTTATCACTTGGTTGTAGTGGTCGAACCTTCTAAGGTGTTTGTGCATCGACTAGCACTGTTGTTATTATTGCGACGGATTGTTTGTACTTTTGGTAGTCTATTCGGTACACCTTGTGTTGACGAGATTGCTTTGTTAATAGTATATAATTCATTTTTCCTTGTTAAAAAAACATAACATTAATATATTAACATAATAATTTTAACATTAAAAAAAAGTGTGTTAGTGTTTGACAAAATATTGTGCAAGGACTTAATTTATATAAAAGACTTGTGTAAAATAAATAGACATGCATCAAGTCATATCTCGTCATTATCTCATTTTATTATTTAAATTCATAAAATATCCCTACAATTATTTTATAAAAAAATTAAACAATTATAAAATTGAGGAGATGTAATCAACTCATATATAAAACTCCACATTGTCCCATAAAAACAACTTAAATAGTAAAAAATTATATTAAAAAAAACATTTGAATACTAAAACACTAAGTCAATTACCACTAGACCAACCTAAGTGTGTGATTTTTTTTATCTCTTTGAAAAGAAACAATAAACTCAAATTGAATACAAAGAAAACTAAAAAACCATGGTTTTTAATAATAAAAGTAAAAACTAGAAAACCGTGGTATAAATGGTAAGATATTTGAACATCTTAATAAAGTGATAATGAGTTTATCTCTAATTCTTATATAACGAAACTTCGTATTTTTTTTCGATGTGCCAGATATCGAACAGTTACAAATGAAGAACAAATTTTCAACCAAATGATTCTAGGATAATCAATGATGTAGACAATGTGAATCACTAGGGTCTGAAAAGGCCTCAAAACTCAAAGAGCGTTTATAAATGTACTTATAGATCACCACCAAAGATGTTATCACAAGGGCATAAAAAATTAATCACATAACTTTACGAATAAGTCAGCTGTTTACCAAGCTAAAATTTCGAGTATGTAACGTAGTAATTTAAACTAAAACAAATTAAATAAAAGGTGGGTCATTCAAAAAAAAAAAAGTAGGTGAAAATAAAATACCCACATTTTTCTTTAACTTTGTGATTAATTGATTAACAACTAAGTTTGCATTTTCCTTAAAAATAAAATAAAAAAAAACTAAGTTTGCATTTTTTTGAGAGTATCCAAATCCAATATCCATTCCAAGTATGTCGGTTAAGGGCACATGTTATGTTCGAGTGAAACCAACGCGTATAATCAAATGAAATTACACTTCTACCCTTTCCGATCTCCTTCATCTTCTTCTCCGAATCTCTGTTCTCAGCAAACAAACATTTTCATATCAAAAAACAACCTTAATCAATGTCGCATCCTAAAACATAAACCTTAAAAAAAAAACTTCATTTTTATTTTCAGTTAAAGATAGAAAGAGAAAAATTCAAACCTGGCAAATCTTGGAGGATTAAGGGCTCGTTCTTCATTGAAGCAACCTTCCCTTGATTTAAACGACGACGACGAAGAGTGTCGTCCTTGGCGTCGGAGATTCACCATGGCTTTTTCCTGGGCTTCTGCCTTCAGGATCACTCTTCTTCTTCTCCTTCTTCTTGCTGTTATTGTCGCTTGTTTCACTCTTCCTATTGAAAAGGTTTGCTTTTTCTATTATCCTTTTGGATTTTCTATTCAATTTTGATTCTGGGTCGTTGAGATTTTTAGATCAAATTTATTGATTATTATATAGCCCTTATTGATATTTTGATGTTTTTCATGTTTTTTTGGTGTGTAGATTATGAAGGACTTTCTACTATGGGTTGATCGTGATCTTGGGGCATGGGGGCCACTTGTTCTGTAAGTTTGTTTTCGTTGTTTTTAGCTTTAAAAATAGTATATTGTTGGAATTTTTGGAGTGTCATAGTTGTGATTGTGAGACATTGTTTCAGTGTATGTTTGGTTCTGAGTTGACAATAATTGATTTTGAGAGAATCAAATGTGTGTGTAAATATCAATTTTAGAATCAAAAGTTACAAATCCTAGCTTCAATTATAATCAATTCTGGAGGCGAAATCAATTCTGCTTGAAAGCAACCAAACATATAATGTCATAATCAATTCTACACCTCCAGACTCAATTTTGGTCCCTCTAGAAGTGGAACCAAAGATAGACTCAATTTGTGTAGTTTTAAACCGTGTTGTTAAATAGAAGCTATAGCGGTGTCATACCGCTACAGCATAGCAGAATTTGGACAAGCTGCTATTGTTCCGTGATATGCTATTTAGTATAAAATGTTGTCAAATAGTGGGGCTATAGCACTATTGTGTAGTGGAATTCTTTTCTTCTAAGCCTATTTTGGAAGCTTTTTTTTATTAAATAAGTTCATATGCGTCTTAGCATCACTTATTACCCTTTGGACTATTGGTGAAAATGTAATATTGCTGCATGCTTGAATTCGAGTTATTGGTTTACATGAATGCTGAGTTGAGCATTGTTTAGACTGTAAGGTTAAGGTCTCTATGTCATGGTTGTTGATACTTGACAGTATTGTACCAAATTTGGAAATGCTAGGTTTTCTTTTTTGGAAAAAATAGCCGGAGAGTAACATATTAATCTTAATTTTGGTGCTGCGGGTTACGTGTATCTGTTGGCGCAATTCATAACTCAATATTCTTGGGTGGTTTTCAGGGCTGTTGCTTACATTCCCTTGACTGTCTTGGCAGTTCCAGCTTCAGTTCTTACTGTAAGAACTAAGAACTATTGTTTCTATGGTATTTCTTGCAAAAGTTGTTTATTTTTTGTGAAATGATATTCTCAAGTAGTAGCATAAATTGTTTATGTTTACAATGTTGCTTAGGATTGTTAGATAATTGTATCATCTTTATGCATTTTTAAATTCAAAAATTGAATCCATCATGGGTTATCATGTGATAGAAACGGGTATCTATAGTGATAGAATTAGTAGACGCGACTAGTTAATTATAACAATCTCTATACTGTTATCTCAGAACAGAGAATGTGTTATTTTACTCTGTAACAAATTAGGAAATAAAACATAAGCTAAGGAAAGAGATAGTCTACTGTTGCAAGGCAATTCCTATCCAGGAAATTCGAGAGATCTTGGTCACTCCCTCCCATAACCACTCCATACTATCCAATCCTAAATAAATAATTCCCTATTTATTAAAGGAAAATGTTAACTAGTGCCCCGGGGGCACTGGTTAAGGAAACAAAATATAGTATAAGGACCTTGGAACTTGTGTAGTCAAAGTTAAAAAAGTGTAAAGAATTATATTTTCAATGCAAATATTTCCTTTTTTGTTTGCTTAACTAGTGCCCCGGGGGCACTAGTTAACAAGACCCTTTATTAAATTACCATTTTATAACATAACGTCCGCCTATCAACATAATAAAATTGGTTCAGACCATTCACTTAGAACCTCTAGGCTGCCTCTCGTAATGTTTACTAATAAGTGGTCTAACATCATGTTGCTTAGATGTGGCACCCCTTCCAAGGTGAGAGTGGGGGAGTACTGACCTGCTCCCTGCCACCATTCTCACATGTCCCTAATCCTCATCATAGGGTACTATGAGCTTACAATTTCTCGCTGTCCCTGTTCTCTGGCTTTTCACAGATTTCTTTGAGCCCCTAAAATTGTCAAAAGAAATAAGAAAAAGAAATAACATTAACAACTATGATCGACGATAACACTTACCGGTCCTAAAATCCACCACTAACACTTATAAACAATCAATTGATCCAAATAAGCACTTGTTCCAATAATGGCTGGTTCTTACCACATGGAACTCAATATCATTAGGATTTAAATGCTAAATGTGCTTTATCTATTCGAACAAAGCATGCTGCCACGTTTAAATAATGAGAACAGAGAGGGATTGAATGAGTAGTTGTTCTACTGCAGCAGATAGTTGCTGGACAACATGAATGACCACTTCACAGCTACCATCCTTAGTATTAACTATAAGTTCTAAAAAGTCAATCATTTTCTTCAATGGTTGAACTTTGGTATTTGTATTCAGTTTGTAACACGGGATAAAGGAAGCATGCATCAATGATGCTAGCAAAATAAGCAATCAGAGAGATAATTTCCCTATGCAAGGACTTTCATTTTGTCATTCTTTATAAATTTTTTGATTTTCTTCATGTTATGACTTTTTGATATCGTTATTTTCAGTTTTCATCCTTCTTTTCGTTTCACATTTCTATTTTCCATCTCTATTACAATGCATTTTGAATAAGAAGAAAGCTTTTATAAGCGAAGTAAATTATAGTCTCTTTACTAGTTACAATATACTATTTTTTCAGCTTGGCGGTGGTTATCTTTTTGGGCTTCCAGTTGGCTTTGTTGCCGACTCCATTGGTGCAACTGTTGGTGCAGGAGCTGCATTTCTTCTTGGTAGAACAGTAAGTTTTCAAGTTTAACATTTACGATTTTTGTCAAAATAATACAAAGTTTTGTCCCACTACTTGCTGCTGAATAGCTAAATGATAGGTTTTTCTTGATTAAAACAGGGTGGTCTTTATTGCATGAGTTTTGCTATCTTCTTTTCATTTCAATTGGGCTTCGTTATGATCCACATCATTCTATATAATGGTATTGTTATTTGTGTCCTGCGAGGTTACTTATTCAAATCGTTGTCAAATTGTACAGATTGGAAGACCGTTTGTTGTTTCTAGGCTGAAGGATTATCCAAAATTTAAATCGGTGGCAATTGCAATACGGAGATCTGGCTTTAAGGTTTGTAGGCTTCTTATTGATTAATATTCTTCAGTTTTTTGGTGTTCCCTTTCATAGCTCATCTAGATTTTACCTTTTACTTATGATGTTTGTTTCCTAACTCAGAACTCTAAACCGTTTTTGTGTTTATGGTGTATAACTAAGGGTTAAATACGTTTTTAGTCCCTACAAAATCGCAAGCTTTCAAGTTTTAGTCCCTATTTTGAAAACTTTTTGCAAAAATGGATATTTTTAGTCCTCAAAATAGTCCCCTATAAAATGCAAATAGGGACTAAAAGTGATTTTTTTTAAGGGACTAAAACTTGAAAGCTTGCGATTTTGTAGGGACTAAACATATTTAACCCTACAATTGAAGTAGTACTCCCCCCGTCTCTAAATAATAGTCGTTTAAGGTTTATGCACGATTTATTAAGGAAATGATTAATTGTGTTGATTTTGATGGTAAAATTAGTATCATTTACTAAACCACCCTTATTAACTGTAGTTAGTGGAGTAGTTAAGTTTGATGAAATTCAATAAATAAGGGTATAATAATGAGAAAAAAAAATAAATGTTGCATTGGTATTCTAAAGTGACAATTATTTTGAGAAAAAGAAAAATGGGTAAAGAGACAATTATTATGAGACGGAGGGAGTATTGTTTAATGGCCTGTTAAAACAAAAACTAAGCTTAAGCAACTTGGTGTTGGTGGTGTCACCTAAGAGCCAACTTGTGACAGTTTTTTCCGTTAAAAATAACTTTTTAAAACAAAATATTCACTTTTAGTAGTTTTCATCAATTTCAAAAACAAAAAAAAAATTGAGAATCTGGAAAAAAGCTATAAACTGCTTCAAATCAGAAGCTGTCTTCAGTTGCTTCTCCAGAAAATCATTTTTGGTAACCGGTTTAAAAAAAAAAAGGTTTTTCATTCTGGTAAACAAACACAACAATTTCTGCTTTTTTAAAATCAAAATCAATTTTTTTGTAATCCGTAACAAACAGGCCCTAAATGGACCATTGATGGCATCTGGCAATTAAACTATAAAAAAAACTGTGTTGGTCTGTTTAATTAGGAAGAATACTTTCTAATTAAAGGTTATCTAGGTATGTTGGTTAATGTTACTGAGGTTCACTAAACCAGAAATTATCTGTTTCCGTCCCTTCTTTGGTGGCAGCACCACACATGCAGTGTATATAATTTGCTTGGCCCTGCATGCCCTCATTCTCGTGTCCTGTAGACTACTGCACAAAATTATACTCATATATTTTATTTGGTCATAAATATTACTCAAGTTATAGATCTTAATTGTTGATATTTATTGTTTAGTGGAACTATATATCTATTAGTTATAAGGATCCTCTGGGGGGTAATTATAACATGCATCTGGTTTGAGGCAACATAATCCAACCTTTATCTTATCCAGCTATGTGGTTTGGGGATTAGAATGTATAGATGTCTAATAAGAGATTGAGTCTTCCCTCTAGGTGTTCATAAAACTATTTATCCCTATTACACTGCCAATGGCTTATTTTGTGACTTTTTTTTTTGACATCGCTTAAGAAGTCTAATGTTGTGATATTTCTTTGCTTCATTTTGTTTGCACATGACTTGGTATAATAATATTCGTATCGGTTATTTTTTATCATTTGATATATTTCTTCCAAATTTCCTTATTTGTCCTTGCAGATTGTATTACTTCTTAGGCTTGTTCCACTTCTACCATTTAACATGTTAAATTATCTCTTGTCGGTGACTCCTGTTTCACTTGTGGAATACATGCTGGCTTCCTGGTTAGGAATGATGGTATTCTCTTCTCCCTTGAGCAATTATATATCCGAGAATTCTCCAAATGATAAACTTCTATTGTGCTTTATGATTTCTAGGTCGTTTATACCTGATTGGATTTCTTCTAGCAATCACTTGTGCTAGCTGTTTACTAAAAGATGCATAGGATTAGTTATGATCCTGAAACCTTTGAAAGCTATCTTGAAATCTCTTAAATCTATCAGAGTTGTTCCTTTCATTTTGTACATAAATAAAAAAGAGCCAGTGTCACATAAAAAACACATATTTCATGGATGTGCATGTCATGGTTGTGAAATCTTGAATTTTAAGATTAATCATGAAGATTAATTACTCAAATGTCTAAAATAGCATAGATGCTTCTTCTGCATGACAATAAATTGAATTTCAATCTAATAGCTTGTCATGTAACCCAGAGTTAAAACTCCGAACTATTAACGGAAATTATGGTTTGAGTTATATAGTCAAATGACTTGAATTGTGAAAAAACAGATTACAACTTTCTAATCTCTAATCAATATAATTGTGATTTTGTGAAAAAACAGATTACAACTTTCTAATCTCTAATCAATATAATTGTGATTTGAATTGTCAAATCATGCAATTCAGACTATACAATACAAATACATATCATGAAATGTTTTGGATTTTGCTTTACGGTGGGAGCCATAAAATATAGATGAATTCCACCTATTGCCAATTTGTTATTGATATGACTGGCATATTTTTTAGGCAGATAAACGGTACATTACTACATTCAATTAGCTTTTATAAGTGCATTTGTTGTTGGTATTCTTATATATGAGTGTGTTGGTTGAATTTAAGTTGGGTTTAAAGAAGCGCTTTAACTTCTCTATGTGAATAGATCTATATGAACGAGTAGAAATACAACCATAAATTTCTTATTTCTTAGTGCTTATCTGTCATTATTCTTGTTGCATATTTGGGTTTGACTCTAGAAATCATCTAGTTTGCACTGTAAATTACCGTCCATATGTTTTTGCAGCTCACTAGCATACCAATTACAGCAACATGTTAATACCTGATACTGTTGTTATTATTGCAGCCAATAACACTGGCACTTGTATATGTTGGAACAACCCTTAAAGATCTTTCTGACGTAACGCATGGTTGGAATGAATTCTCAAAGTCGCGTTGGGTATGAGATACTATTGTGTACTTATATTTATGTCTCTCAAATACTATAGTTTACCTTATAGTTACTGATGAACATCTAAGATGTTTTAGAAACATTCTTTCAATTTTCTTAACCAGATCAATTAGGTGTTTGTTTTTCATCAGTAGATATGAATCATGATATGCATTTCTTTCTCTTGTTAATGCAGGCATTTATCATTATTGGTCTCATAGTATCTGGTAAGTTGCATTTTTTTTCATGTTTGTCATTTAAATTTATGTTTTAATATACAGTATTTCATTAGCTATAAGTATAATTAAGCATTAAATTAAGAATTTCTGGACTCTAAGTTGGGTTATTTTGGGTTATGTGCAGTGGTTCTTATGATATGTGTTACTAAAGTTGCCAAGTCTGCTTTGGATAAAGCCTTGGCCGAAAACGAAGATATTGATGGGGTTACATCCTCACCGGAGTTACCAATTGTTTCCGAACCACCATCAGATCTCAACCAACCACTCATAATTAAGATAGATTCTACTGAAGACAATCATGAAAAGTAAATTCATTTTTTGTGTAAATTCTTTCTTCCTCTCCTCATAGTTGATGTTTCTTTTTTCATTGATGTTCAAGAGATAGCTACCAGCTCCACCTATTTATTTGTGATTTGTACAGTTCCAACATTAGAAATATAGTTTGTGACAGGAGTTTTTAATCCTACAACCAAGATTACATTATTGACTATGTCGAAGAAGTTCATGATATTATGAACGATTCTTGATTCTTGATTCTCTTAATCATTTTGTATTTTCCACGCCGCATAATGACTTGGTGTTTCCGTTCTTTTTTATAAGCATCCCTCTATTGTGCAGCCATATCCCGGGCTGTTAAGTTGTGCTGCACTATCCAACATAGTTTTTCATTTGAATATGAGGATTTCTCAGCAACTCGGATTTTGGAATGTAGGAATTCCATCTATTTCGTCATTTACACTGTGTTTGGTTGAGCAGAAATAGCAGCGAGAGAGTCATCGTAGAGAGAAATAGAAGAGAGAAGCCCAACATCTACCGTTTGGTTTGGCGAGAAATACAGAAGAGAGACCAAATAATAGTGGGACCCTCAGCTTTTTGCTTTCCTTGCTGAAGTGGGAAGAAAAGAGAAAAAGAGAAGCTGATATTTTCTATTCCATTAATGCCCTTGTCATGTACACCATCTTTTCTCTATTTTTAGCGCTGCCAAGCTAAAGAAATTTTATCATGAAAGTGAAAAAGAAACGAGTCTTCAAGCAACCCAATTGAAAAGAATCTTACTGTATTTGTTATTAGAGGAGGCTCATGGTGAAGTTATTCTTTTGGGGTTATGGTGGATTAGAAAAATGGGTCGCAAGAGAGAAGTAGGAAAAGGAAATTGGGAAAGTTGAGGAAGATGATGAGGCTAGGGAGTCACCACTCATCGCCGTTTAGATTGGCTTATTTTAGAGCTTATGCAAATAAAGAAGTATTATTGTATTATTTATAAATTTGTTAAGGTAGTTTATGAAGAAAAAAAACAACCTGTGAATATACAAATTTCGTTAGTAAGATCTTATGTATTATTATAAAAGCTTATTTATTTGCATAAGCTCTTTTTTATAAGGTTAAAATAAGCTTAATCCAAACAGGTTAATAATTTAGGTTAACTTAAATAAATTTAATATATTAAGTAATTGATATAAATTAGTCGGAAAAAAAATTAATTTTAATTTATTCATAAACCAAAAGTTAGTTTTAATTAATTCATGTCGTTTTGATGATTAAGAAAAATAATTTAATTATCTAATCATTTAATTATGTAATCTGTAAATCACATAATTAATTAATAACACTAATATTAATAGGAAAGACATTTTGGTCATTTAAAGCACTCTTTTTTCAACACTATCCCAGACACTCACTTTATTATTGGCTCAAATCAAGGTGGGTATCACACATTGAAAATAGGTTCCACTAAAAGTGGTGAGACATGTATTAGTTTTATCCAATAAGAGAGTGAGTGTTGAAAAGAGAGTGTCTCTAACATTACTCTTTAAAAAATAATAGCATTTTTCTCTTTTCTATTTCTCTAGTATATCTCTTGTACCAAGCAATCCTTTAAATATACTCTATTTCACACATACTTCTCTCTTCTCACACTGTTTATCACCCCTTTCTCTCTTCGCGACTTCTCTTCTAAACCAAACACATCCTTAGGCTCAGAATATATTAATTATGTAATTAGGAGAATCTCAGCTGTTGCAATATCCCTCGATCTAAATATATGATAGTGTATGGTTGTTTCTACTAATGTTGTCTAAAGAATCACATTTTGTAAACCAAAGTTCTATAATAGATATGAATCATCTCCTTCATTTTTCTCTAATTCTCTCTCCTAATTGTCCATAACTCTTAAACTCACTCCGTAAGAGATATAAATCATCTCATTCACTTTTCTCTCATTCTCTCTATCCCTTAATTGTCTATATCTATCTTAAACTTACCTGTTTTCTTCATTAAAAAGTAAAAATATAATTAAGAGAGACAAAGTTTTTTTTTTTTAAGAAGCTAAATAGCTCACTCAAGTTAACATCTAGAAAAATTGAACTTGAGACCTTGAAGAGAAGCATATTCAAGGTCTCAAGTCAACACCATCAAACCAATCCAAGTGGATTGGTTTGAGATAGTTAGAAGAGAAAATGAGAGAAAAATGAATAAGATGATCTGATTTATTCTGCAAGTAGTGTGTCAAGTGAAAATGGAAATAAAATAAAGAATCAAATTGCTTCTTTAGAGGGCCACTTAAATGATCTTTTAACCTTATTTATTTATTTGTTTTGATAACCGATGTTTAAACAAAATTTATGTAAGAATGAATTGTCAAACTATAGAAGTATATGCTACAATAATTGTACTCTTGACTTGTCAATTTGCCTTCTACCAAGTTGCATACATACATGTGGCACTGTTCATTCACATGTTGATCTTTCATTATTTATAGTGTTGTCACCAACCATGACATTACAGGAAATAACTAACCAGCTAGCAGAATGAAGTTTTTGTTTACCTAGGTACCTAAGTTTCAACCCTACGCCATTTTGGGACTTTTTTATCCTGGCTAGTTGTTCTACTGTCATATAAAAACAGTGTCATAAAAATTCCTTTTCTCTGATATAAATCTGGCATATCTTGCATGATCACAATATTATATATGTGTGAGTGTTTAAATAATAGGTTTAAATGATTGTGAGTTGTGACCATATATGTTTTTCTTCGAAGTAAATTACTCATTTCCAATATTATTTCATTGTGGTCAGCACTTTTACATGAAAATCCCATATAACTTTCTGGAATATTATACTGGATAATTAAAGCAGCAAAGTCGAATTACAGGAGAAATTTAAATTCTTGCCTTAAATATATTGGAGTGCATATGAATAACACATTCATCATTCTACAAAATTGAATCTGAATATTTAGTCTTGAAGTCATGATAAATTCTGGAAAATAAAAATCAAATGATAAATGTAAAATTATATTAAAAATCTACAAAATTTTAAGAAAAGGATAGTTGGTGGTGTGAGACAACAGTTCCATTGTTACATGTGTAGCAAATATTGTGCAATTAGACCACTGGCCACTAGGTAATTGTCTAAAATGGGGAGTAGGTCAGAACAAAAAAGTTGAGTTGTTGTTAGATTTTTCTTAAAAAATAATATCCGGTTCAAGACCAACTAATTTAGAGAGATCAATTTCACCGTCCAATGAAGAGAGTTCAATTAAAAAGTAAAATTATATTAGGACTAACTCAAAACATAAACTATTAACATAAAGGATTTTGAATTTAAAAAATACTCTCCAAATCCTAATCCTACACCCCATGCCAATTCCTGAGGGTTGGGTTGTCGTTAGATGGCTGCAAAATTTGTCCTGCCCTGATAGAAAACAGTTTAGTTCACTTTGTTTTTGTTAGAATAGTAAAATTTCATGTGACACAAGATACATATCATAGCATGTGTGTTTGCATCATTTGCAAATCAGAATAAATATGCATGTCTGTACTTTCCTATGTTCTATGTGTATTAATTCACATTCTATGTGTAGTAGCTCACAATTCACATGGTTAAAGGAAGAAAAAAAAAATCACATCAGCAATAATAATCTGATTTCATACATTATACATAGTGAAGGTTAAAATCTATATTTTCGTTATGACTGGTGACACTTGTGTCTATTTTCTTGCATAAAGAAGATTATTATTTTTATCTACATAATTAAAAAAAAAATTTTGTCAAGTAGCCTAGTGACTAGAGAAATTCACCTTAAAGATGAATAAGTGGAGTGTCCGGAGTTCGAACCCCGACCCCTGTACATATTGTGCATTATCCCTTACCAAATGACCTAAGCTCATGGGGACTAAATAATTCTTTCTAACAAGTCATTTATTGATCTTAAGTGTATAATAATCAGAGGTTATGTTATACACTTATGTATAAGGTATTTTTAATTAAAAGATAAAATAAAGTCTAACTATTTTCATACAAGCTAATAAGTTATTTTCATAAGCTATTATTAAGAGTTCATGGAAATAAGCTAATAAACCATTTATGAAAATGTCATAAGTTGTTTTTACAAATTCTCACAAATAGTTCTCCACATTGTAACTTTCATGGCACCTGTTTAATATTTTTCACTAACACTAACTATAATGTATAGTCCAAAAAAATTAGGAGCTCAATGCCTTACCTAAGAAAATGAAAAGCGTTTCTTATTGGAGGGGAAAGTGATTTATTTTGAAACTTGAATTGAATAAAAGACGACCCTTGTGATAAAAGGTGAGGCAACACCATATGCTGCGCAATCATGAATCTGTGAATCCCTTATATGGGGGTGCCAGTAGCATCTTTTCATATCCCAAAGAATCAAAGAAAAATCCATTTTCTTAGGAATTTTTAATTTCTTTGTCAGTGCAAGTTAAGTTAACTTTTCCACTGTTTTCTTGTGTTGAAATGGGGGGTCATAGGGTCCTACCATTTCCTTAATGGAAGGGATAAGAATTATTCTATCATAGGTGAAGGAAAGGGTTCTAAAGTGCACGTCTCTACATAATCTGTTTTATTTTCTTTTATGATCACAACGGTAGAGAACACTAACCAACCACTAGGGTGAGCCACAAGAAAGAGTTAAAAGAACTTCAAAATACGAGTTTAATAACTTTTTTGTGTATTTTTCTATAGTATATAAAGGATTATACTTTTTGATGTGACTTTTTTCTTTGGTCAAAAATACATTTTAAATAAATTTAAGTTAGAAACGTAGTCATATTATAGTGTTGATGTAATTGAAAATGATAAACATGATTTGTTACAAAAATAGCAGAACCCGTCTTACGTCAGTAGTTGATAAAAAGAATATGTAATCAATTAAGGTTTAGGTATAGTGGAAGAAACTAGTCTACTACAACGTAGCACATTGATGTTCAAATTCTAACATAGAGATGTTCACAGTTCATGTTCAATAGTGTCGTGAACACGATTACCTTCCATAGAAGAAACATATTATAAACCAAAAAATATAAACAATATGTATTTCATCATATGACTATGTCATAAATTGAATCCGATTGAGGTTTTTACCTTTCATGTCTTGATTATGTCTCGAACAAGATTACCTAGTATAGATAGAGAACATGTGGAAATTAAAAAAAAGAAAGTATTTATAATCTAAATTATAGTCATATTTCTTCATACTAGTATGTCATAAATATCATTAAAATATCTGAAATAAATATTGATAAGGTATGATTGGACGTTATTATCAACAAAAATAAAAAAATATGATTGGACGTTTACTTAAAGAATTTCATATTATTGGTGCTTAGTTATTGAATTCTTATCATATTAACACACACTGACAAGTCAAAGAAATCATCTTTATTACAAGGGCATGAATGATTTGATAAAGCTTATATATAGATATAAATGAAGCTTCTATAACACAAACTTTTCATAGGATGACTAAAAATCAGTTGGAGTCCCTCATGGGGAAAATGAGAGGTTTGAGTCTTCAATCTCTTGGTGGTTGCTTTGATAGCTGCTATGATCAGACTCAAGCCTATGGATTAGGGACAAGGATTTGGAACCTCAGTGATAGGCCAGTGGAGCTACAAATAAGGGTAGGATCAATACTGAAGAAGGTTCATATTTTGAAGCCAGGGTCTTCAAAGAGAGTGAAAAGTAAACGCATATATAAGACATATATGCCTAGTAGAAGTGGAAGCAATAATGTTGGAATGAAGAGTTTGTTGTATTACTATGATGAGACTTGTCACCCTTATATATGGATTCATGATATAGAGGGTGATTCCTTAAGGATGGTAAAGCAACAGTATATTAGCCTTGAAGATTTGAAGATGTCTTCTGAGATTAGGATCTTAAGAGATCACCACAGAGGTTGCATTTCAGTTTGTAAGAGAACTAGGCCTGATTTATGCTGAATTTTAATGTAACTCTAGTCTATCTTGTTTGTATTTCCATTATCATGCTTAATTGTGTTACAATATGAATTTTCTTAGATATATAATAAAGGCCACATTAGATTAAAATATTTAAATTACATACATTAACATTAATTAATTATTTATAGCTCTTGACCAATTGATGATGAAGATGAACATGTATATGTTGTTTACAGAATGACATATATGCAGATCAGGTAAAGAATGGTTTTATTCTCATTTTTCTCTGAAATCTATGAAGCAGTAAGTAACCTCTCTGTTCAAAAACAATACACTCTACTTTGATTGTAGGTAGATAATCTTGATCTAATCATATTGATATAACATGATGAGCATGATACAATTTGTAACAATGTGATTAGAGATCTAGGATTCTAGTTGATAGTTTTCATTGCTCATGTATTATTTAACAAAAACAAAGTCATCTGCTGGGTTGCTACAAATACAATTCCTTCCCATAATTGGTGCTGTTTTGGAAGACTTGACAATGACTTTCATAACTGCACTTCCTAAATTGCACATATTCAAGGCTATCATAGATTCATAGCAGTGCTTGACAAGTTATCAAAGTATGCTCATTTCATACTTCATACACCCCTACACATGTAATTTTTATAAGATTGTGATTTAGATTATTTGGCTTTTGCCACAATATTTTATTTTTTTTGTTGAAGAAATTGCCACAAATAATTTCTAACCGATTATTAATAGCAAGTTTTGGTAGGAAGGTAATAAAATCCAAGAAGTCATTAAAAGTAATCACCTTCTAATCGCCCACCTTATCATATCATCATTTTTGCAAATGAATTATAAAGTTCGATGAACCCTAAAATTCAGTTCAAATCTTATTTTAGGTCATGATCTTTCCCGTCAATATATTTTTTTTGGTGGTGTCCGGGGTTCGAACCCTGAACCTCACATATATTATGCATTGTCTTTACCAACTGAGTTAAGCTCACGGGAACTTTCCCATCGATATATAATTTTACTCTTAAAATTATAGACAATTTGTAATATACTATAAAATAAAAACAAACTAATTAAATTAAATTAAATGATAAATAAATATACTTGTGAAATAAAATAGAAAAGGCAGATAGTGTGTCCGTCTTCCCACTAGTCCGAGTAAAGGTAATTAGAAAAACTAAGATAAAAATAGAGAAGAGAAGAATTGAGGGGGAGAGAGGGAGAGAGATGGAAAATATTCAAGTTGTTCGTGATAAATCAATCCTATGCTTGCAGCAAGATATTCAAAGGAAAATCCATGGTTACTGGTTAGTGCAGTGGTAATTGGTAAACAAACTTCTTATTCAATGCCAGTTTTGGAGTTTGTTCATGTAAATGTGGTCCATGGAGTGTGAGGATAATGTGTTAGTTGTAAGTAATATTGCAAGTATCACGATGTAGTGGGGGAATGTCTAAATATGCCATATTTGGGTAACTTTGGAGTACGTAGCTACGTGCCTAACAACAAAATAAAGATAAAATTGTAACTGATAATAAATAAAAGTTTCAGACTGTTTTTACATTCTGTCCTATAAGTACTCCTTGATAGAGGGTTAAACTAAATGTAATTTTTTCCCCTCAAGCATACATGGAAATCAATCTTCTTTACTGTAAAAATAATAATCAAACATGTGTTCAGCTACACCCCAAGTTTAACTACTTCAGAACTTGTATATTACACAATACCACATCACTGCATGAATCTGTAAGGCAGTGCAGTGTTCATATAATGCTACAGAAAGGAAAGTAAATTAAATTTATTCAAATAGGAAATTTAAATCTAGAATTGACAAAAAGATAGGAGGCAGAAGCAGAAAACCCTCCAGTCCAAGCACTTGATGGATTGATTATAAAGGGCATGTCTGAAGAAAACTTGCTTTACGCGATACTGGAGACTGAGCCTCGTATGAAACAGCTGAATTACAAAGGCTGACATAATTTCAAGACTCAGTTTAATGTAGCACCAAGTTGTTTGTCTCCTTTTTCTTCTTAATGTCTTCTAATCATGTGCTTTCCAATTTGGATATACAAAGCTATAAATGAATGGAGTAGTCATTTTAGTTTGATGTCAGGACCTCTAGGCAGGACCTGGACCCATTGCACCTGCCCGCAATCTCAACATTTCAGTCCTCTTGCTTCTCTCCATCACTTCCACAAGCCATTCTGCACTTTCCCTGATCCCCAGCCTGCAACATTTCAAAGGAAAAAGTGATGTGAACTGGAAATGTAATACAAAGAATTAGGAAAAAAAAATCCCCTAGACTACAGGACAATAACACATAACTTCAAGGGTCTGTGCCCCCTCCCAATGCCCAAAGGCCCCAATTCGCTCAAATGATTAGCGGCCCTTTCAACCCCGCTTATTATTTATAGGCAACGTGTCTTATTTCTCCTATCACTCATTAACTAATAATAACAAACAGCCTAACTAACTAATTCCCTCAAGTAACATATACATATCAGAATAAAGTTCATTCAGTAAGTACTTCATTATGTACCTTGATGGTTATTTTTTTCTTACATCAGATATCTCAAAACTTATTGAAAATGAAATGGTAAGGGATCATCACAGGTTAAGATTTGAAAAGTATATACAACCTCTCACTTACCCATCATATGCTGACACGGCTTCAAACATGTAGACTCTTTCGTCCAGCTTCTTTAAATCTAGATACCGAGCTAGTTCTTCAGATGATACTGCTTCAGGAAGATCCTGCAATAAGAAGAATGTTAAGCATGCAGCCATCACTGTGTTGATACACACACCAAAGAGGGCGGAAAGAAAAAAAAGGATCACAACCAACGAGGAAACCAAACATTTTATAGGACGGGGTGAATAGTTACACTCACTTGCTTGTTTGCTAATATCAAAAGAGGGGCTCCTTTGAGATCCTCATGTCGAAGCACCTTTTCTGGTAAACAGATCAGCTATTAAATTATCACTGTGCTGTTTAATTTCAATATATCTAGTACTATTGCAAACTTGCAACTGCAAGCTAACTCCTTGAAGAAGTATATATTTAGTTAGTTACAAATACTAAAATCAAGTTTCACTAACCAAGTGCAGACTTTGCATCTTCAAATCGTGAGGGACAAGATGCATCTATAACAAATACAACAGCGTGTGCCTCTTCATAATATTTCTCCCAGATTGAGCGAAGACCAAGCTGATAAGCGGGGAAATTAAATTAACATCTTATTATATGAAAAGGAACATAATGATAGGAAGATCAGTATAAAGAGGGTCAAGTATAAGAAGTGCACCAAATGATACATTCTATTCCTGCTACTACAAGTGTGCAGGCTACATTTCAGTTAAAAATGAAGTACTGAATCAAATGTTCGTGCATATTGGACTAATTTTGTAAACAAGAAATCTCTTGTAAATTCAAGCTTCGGCCATAAAAAGGGTGAAATAGATAGTTTAATTATCAGTTCTTATAAATAAGCATATATAAAGTAACAGTTCTTATGCATTGAAGATAGAATAACAAACTTATAGCTTAAAATAAAAAACACACACTAAGCCAATTAGGTTAGTGGAGTAGCCTTCCCAAAGAATTTTCCAGAGAGCAAAACAGTTTCTTGTTCTTTCATTAATTAATTGCATTTTAACTTTATAAAGAATCATAAAAAAACAAGACCTCGGGAACTATGTAATGTAGATGTTTATTATATTAGCTATTGAAGTTCTAGAATGAAACGATTTTGACAAGCAGCCCATAAAGCTAGAGTCAATGAACAAAGTTACTTTTCCAAATCAAATTAACAATTCATCCAAATATTATAATTATAGAATTTACAAAGATAAGTGTTGCCTATCTATTTCTGATACCTGACCTCCCAGGTCCCAGAACACAAGTTTTCTATTTGCCACTTCGATTCGACCAATATTCAATCCCACAGTTGGAACAATTCGATCAGGAGGAAGACCTTCTACGTTCGTGTACACTGACTTTATCTTCTCAAGCAAAGTCTACACAATTATTCATTATATAGCAATTATAAAACAACTAGAGCCACGAGACAAAGTTCAGTAGTTTCTTAAAAAATATGGGATTGAAAGATATATTACCGTTTTGCCAGCCTTGTCAATCCCTAAAATGAGCACACGAAGCTCTAACTTGCTGAACATGAACTGCCAAAGTCCATAAAATAACGAAAACATCCTTATCCAGTTTAAGTTAGATCAACCTTCAAGGATAGAAGAACATGAAGTTCATGCCATATTACTTGAAAGCTCGAGCCCTATTCATTGGTTCACAATTTCATAAGCATAAAAGGTTCCTACACAAAAAATAAAATCAGTAACCTTGATTGACTAAGAATGCCTTCTCTAATTAGAAATACACCAATTTCAATTAAAGCGTTACATCCAAAATTTCCAACATTCACTTTAATGCACAACTCTGATCAAAAAACATTATCACCATAAAAACAAGTTTTTTTTCTCTCATTTTTAGTGTATGTTTGCTTCCACTTTTGGAGGAGCCAAAATTGATTCTAGAGGTGAAGAATTGATTTTGTCATGTTTGGTTCCTCACTTCCTCTAGAGTAGAATTCACTTTTCCTCCAGAATTGATTCTAACTTGAAGCTAGAGATTAGCTTCTTATTCTAGAGTGATATTTACACAATGTTCAATTCACTTTTACATAAATGCATCCAAGAGTAAAATCACTTTACATTCAACTCACTTTTACAGAATCAATTCACTCAAAATCATGTTTTCTCACAGCAAGACCGAACATAAGCTTATGTTTGGTTCCACGTTTGGAGCATCCAAAGCTGATTCTGGAGGTGTAAAATTGATTTTGACATGTTTGATTCGTCTAGAATATAATTGATTTTTCCTCCAGAATTGGTTCTAATGTGAAGCTAGAAATTGTAGCTATCGATTCTAACGTGAAGCTAGACATTGGAGCTTTTGATCCTAGAACTGATTTTTACACTCAAATACATTGTTCAACTCACTTTTACATAATCAATTCACTCAAAATCATTTTTTGTCGAGAACCAAACAAACACTTAAATTTTCAATCAAGAGATTTCTGATTCGCTAGATGCACCGGTGTATCAATGAACCTACGCTAGATCTTAGTGTAATTCATTCAAACATTCACATAACTACCTATACCTACATGCATGATACAAATACTGAAATACGAATATCGAATTTCCATAAACTCGTAAGAGATATATGAAAAACAATGAAATTGATGAAACAAAACGAATCAGAAAGTGGTGCTATCGGAAACAGTGGAAATTCGATAGAACAAATTCAGTTGAAACAGATCAGGGAATTACGTTACCGGCGGCGACGGTGGCAGTGAATGGCGGTAGACGGTGGTTGAAGAAAGATCCGATGATTACGGCAGAATCGGATCGGAGGTCTTGGGCGATTTTGTTTCTCGAAGCTCTCTATTTTTTGCAACGCGTAAAGTAAGAAAATAAGTATGAACTTTTTTATTCCTAAAAAAACAAAATTATAAACTTTTTTATTACAAAAGGGCTAATAAAAAAAAATTAATTTCTAGGTGCTTCGAATTAATTTGAAAAAAAAATCTTTTGCACGTAACAAATATTACGGTTATTTAGAAAGAAAAAAAAACTAATATTTCGGTAAATGTTTTCTCATATACTTTGAGATTGAACTCTAATACAATAGCGAATCTTCCTTAATTAAAATATTAAGACGAGCAAAAAATACTTATGAGATGGTAAGCAATTGCATATTACTAATTTTGATTTGGAGAATTCGAGAATGGATGAAAAATTATTGACGCGTCAAATTCTACCATTCTTGATGTAGGAAAATCATAGTGTAAATTGTCTTGCAAACTTCAATATTAACTTGAACAATATACATTTACCCATGCTTCTTTAAAAATTCTTAGTTGATAATACTTCTAAGATCTCTTTCCCTAGGTTTGTTAGGATTTTTTTTTTCTTTGGGCCATTAGACCCTCTTTTATACGAAAAATTAAATAAAGAATATGATCATACTTAAATTATTTGACTCAAAATCATACTATCTCTTTGTTAGAGTTCAAAATCACATTGTAATGTTTAAGCATATTTGTGAAAAGTATGTATATAATTATCAATTGGTTAGTAAAAAAATAATAATCATTTCTACACTTTTTCTTGATACAATTTAAATATAAATTTGTTCCCTTCTTATTTCAAAATCTATAATGTATTAATCAATTTTATTAGAAACTAAAATTCAGGTTATATTGCAATTTAGTCTCAATATAAAAAGTAATAAATTTCTATGATACAAAAACTAATTGAGACGCGTCTCAATCTTTTTACTAGAGTCCTTATTGTATTGTTGATTTTTTTTTTTTTTGAGAGAGTATTGTTGATGTTATTGTCTATGAAAGACATTAAACCTATTTTTTCAAAACAATAGAAAGAAATTAACTTTTTACAAATAAGAGAATGAATTGGTGAAAAATGTTGAAGGTAATTCCAAAAAAAGTAGCACCCAAGGAGAATATTTTCCTTTAATTAATACATTAGGTAAACAATAAAATCAAAAGGTAGTCAATAATTTAGATATAATTTCTATAAAAAGAAAAAGAAAAAATACACTGTATTAAGGAAACTCAATAAAGGCAAAAGACGACAATAATACGTTACGCGCTTTTCTTTAACCACCGAGTCGTACTCTTTTCTTTTTTCTTTCTTCTCATTGAAAAAACGAAGAAAATAAAAAAGGACTAGTCTAGGATACTTCACCGCCGTAATTTCTCACCCACCACCACAACCACCACCGCCACCGCATCTTTGTTATTTTCACCGTTTTTTCCTCAAATGGGTATTACGTGGAGTAACAGAAGAAGAAACAATTTCATTCAAAACCCACCACCACAACCACCACAACTTCCACCACCACCGCCACCACCACCTTACTATTACTCAGCAGAATCACACCCTCCACCACCACCACAACAACATCAACAAAGTTACTACTATCCCCCCTCAACTACTCCTTACACCCCACAACCTCAACCTCAACCTCAACCCCATTCATTCTACTTCTCCAACCCTAACAATAACTATCCTCCCAATTCTACTACCAATCGCATTCAATATCATCCTTCTTATCATCTCAATCAACAACAACAACAACCTCAATATGCATGGCCTCCACCTCCTCCCCAGTTTTACGCTCCTGCTGCTGCTGCTGCTTCTTCCACCCCACCTCCTTATGTTGATCATCAAACTGCTAAAAAGATTAGAAACAATGTTAATGTTCATAAAGATACGCTTCGCCTTGAGGTTGATCAGCATAACCCTGATCATTACCTTGTTTCTTTTGTTTTCGATGCCGTCTTTGATGGAAGGTAAGTCAGTTTGTTTCATCGTTTTTGACTGAGTTCACTTGGTTTATGTATGTTTGGTTCCATTTTAGATGTGTAGAATTGATTTTGAAATGTTTCCATGTTTTTTTTTTAGTAGAATTAGCGAATGTTTAGTTATGCGGTGACAATGATTGATTTTGAGTGAATTGAAGGTAAAGTGATTTGTGTTTGGATACATTAGCTGAACTAAAATTCTGTCTCTGAAAATCATTTCTAGAATTGAAAAGCTACAAATTTTAGCTTCAAGTAGATTAGTTCTAATTGAAGGCAATCGAACATGTTCGAATCAATTCTATAACTTTAGAATCAATTTTAGCCACATTAGAAGTGGAACCGAACATGCATCTTGTCTCCAGAATTAATTTTATTTAACTTGAAGCTAGGATTTGTAGCTTTTGACGATTTTTACACTCAAGTTAACTCACTTTTACAATGTGTCCAAACGTAAACCACTTTAAATTCAACTCACTTTTAACTAAATCAATTCTGCAAAATCAATTCCTTTAACATTAATTTTTGTCACCGCATAACCCATGAAGCACGGACACTCCTCGGATTAGGCGTGTCCCGGTGTCGGACACGTGTCGTGTCTGACACTGACACGACACATACACTTGTAATTACACTGAATTATGTGATTTTTTTCAAATTATTAGATGTGTCAGTGTCCGTGTCCGGTGTCCGTGTTCGTATCCGTGCTTCATAGCGCATAACCGAACACACTAATAGTTTTGCAACCCTTGTGATGTGATGGAAAAGAAGTGGTATGTTTCTAAGTAGTAACTAGCAACTAATTCTAATTGATTCAAAACTCTTGGAAATTGTTTTTTGTAATCTGCAAGGGAATGTGTAGCTTAGTGTTATAAGATACTGTGGATAAGATGTTGATGAACAAGGGAATTTTGTGCATTTGTTTGTCAATTCATCAATTGAGTTAAGAGTTGAGAAATTACATATACTTTGTAGGTCATACTAATACCATAACTAAGTTTTTAAAATTCTTATCTGGAATCAGCAGAAAAGTTGGTGTGAAATGTATTGTAATGGACGGGGGTGGAGTATATTATATAACCATGTGAATTGTTTTGTAATTTTACATCCTCCTTAACATGTTAGATTATTGAAGTCTTCAAATATGTCTGTCATTATAGGGATTTATGTCTTGATCCTAAATTCAGAATGACTTCGATCTATGTGATGATTACAATTCAAAAATAGACAAGCCTTATTCCACTAGGTGGGTCAGCTACATGGATCAAACGACGTTATATTGCATTATCATATATCATATGTATATCCAAACCATTGACCTCTAGGTCTTTCTTGATAGTTTCTCCTATAGGTTTCTTGGTTTTCCTTTGCCTCTAGCAATGACTATCCTCGGCCTGATGTATTCTCCTTTCTATAGAATCCATGGGTCTCCTACAATATACTCATTCATCTTTTCTACAACATGTGCTACCCCAACTCTCTCTAATACTATCACTTTTAATCCTATAACCTAGTATTTTCGGACATCCTGCGTAGCATTTTCATCACTGCTACACTTAATTTACTCTCGTATTGGTATCTTACCACACAACAATATGTCTCACACAACATTGTTGGTCTTACAGCTATATAATGATCATAATAATTAGTACAAAACTTCCATTTTCGTAAACAAACATTACTCCTTTCTTGTGTGTGTGTGTATTTATTATATACATCCCTGGATTATGCAGAATAAACAGGAAGTCTCTGCAAAGTCATTAACCCTAAGAGACGATCAAAGCCATATCCAAAGTCGGTCTCCGAGGTACCAAGTGTACAGCCACGAGTCAGGTTTGGGTAAAACACTGTTCGTTTGTTAAGAAGTGTGAGGATCTTAATAATGAACCGACACCCCTTTCCAGTGTTAAAATAGAGAGTAGTTAAAATGATTTTCAGAGTGGGGATTGTAAGCAGGGAAACACATGATCTGGGACTGGGTGGATATCAGTTATTTTGGCGACCATAGTATATTAATGAAATTGTGTTTTAATGTTGCTTTCATCCATGTAATTCAAAAGTGCCCTGCTGATGATGGAGGTTTTTAGAGTCCACTTAATACCTGAGATCTCTCGAGCAATTTGCAAAATAGGATATGTTACCATTCATAAGATTAGAATCTAATATCTCCATTTTTTGTCTTCTCTGTGTCTAACATTAATACAAAATATTGATACTTGTACTTCTTTGATGCTTTTGGATGAATTGCTGTAGTTCAAGATCACAGTAAAGTTATCGACCCTCCGACCACATTTACTCTTATGCTTCTGCAAATGTGATATTGGGCCCGTTTGTTTTAGATTTTAAAAAAAATGGATTTTTCTTTGTATTTCTAAAAATGATTTTTTTTTTGGAAATTTACTCAAATAGTAGAAGTTATTTCAAACTCATTTGGTATTAGTTAAAAAAGAGATTTTGACATTCACTAACTTAAATATTCATTGTTCGAGATTTTACATTGTAAAAATCACATATTTTTTCAAAATGACATCTTTAAAAACTGATTTTTATGAAAAGCTATTTCAAATAGCATTTTTTTAGAGATTTTTTCAAAAGTTTAGTATCTAAAAAAAATTATAACAAAATGATGAAATACTTGCAATGACATTTTAAGTTAAGCTACTCAAACGAATTTTTCATTTAAGCTTTCCTTAAAAGTTTCTTTGTTAAAAAAATTATAACAAAAACATATTACACTACAAAAATCTATTTTTAAAAAAAGCTATAACAAACAGGCCCAATTTCTCCCTCGGTCTCTTAATTAGAATAGAATAGTAGTTGTTGTGCTGATATTTTAAGAAGAAAAGGTAGCAGGATAGAAGATAAAACCATGGTTACAAAATAATTTATGCAATTATATTTCAATTTTTGAACCTACTAAGATACTATTTTATATCAATTAGCAATATGAAGAATTGATTAAATTCTTTCTGAATCTGAAACTCATACCTTTGGGCTTTGACTCTCAACTTGAATTAAAATGGTTAGTTAATGGCAGGGACTTTGCTCCTCTAACAATAGGATGATCCAGACCCCTCTAACATATCCATAAGGGACTGAGGTGCTGTTTATAGTTTGAATTTGAATTTTCTACAGTCACTATTGAATTAGGATTTATGTCTTCCTCACCATTTTAGATTTTAGTGAAGGTGCGGTAAGCATTAATTTTAGCTGAGTTTGAAAGTTCCTAATTAGGAGTTTCATGATATTGTATAATATACCAAGTATATGTTGGAAGAGCTTTTAACTTAAATGAAGGTTGCTATGGTTTCAATATATGGTTGCATAAGCAAGAACTCGACTTGTTATTCTTGATTCAGTAAACTCTTGATTTTGAACCATATTGGTAGACTCACCAGTCACAAAGCAACCAACTGATAGACAGTTGTGTCTAATAGACACTTTTCCTTGCACCTAAAAGCTTCTCCAGCTTTTCCATCACATGCATTATAAACATGGTTTTATTTCTTGTGAGAGGCATTTCCTTTAAAAATTACAAGAAACATGTTTGATTCACTCTGAGATAACTTGTTGGTGTTTATCTTGATTAATCTGTTTTTTTTGTGAATTTAGTAGAAATTATCTTCTTGGTAGGCTATTAAATCTTAGAAAAAATAAATCCGCTGCTGTTAGAATTATTGGTTGAATGAACTTGAAATGTATAAATACATATTTTAGCTGTACACTAGTCCATGTAAATATACCTTTACGTATTGACGTCTAAATGTAACCATATTAGCAATTTAATAATTTATGCATCATTCATTGTAAAGAAATCGTCAAATTAGTTTTACCTGTGTTCTGGCTATGAGCAGTTTCATGTAACTTGTAAGCTTACATTCCTAACAGAAGAACAAAATAGAACCACAGTTTATGGGTTGAAGTTGCAATTAGTTTGATTGGCTAATTGTATGAAATGATTGTATTTGTACTAAAATGAGACTGTTTGAAGATGGATAAATATAATTGTATAATGGAATGTTTTTGCTTCTTTTAACTTCTTTACTCATTGTATTTGTAATTTGCAGCATTACTGTCTTTTACTTTGCGAAGGAAGAAGATAAATGTAGGTTTGTTCCACTCTTTCCTGATGCATTTGTGCCAGTCAAAGTCCCCTTTAAGAAAGGAGTTGGCCAGAAATTTGCTCAGCCTTCAGGAACAGGGATTGACCTAGGCTTCTTTGAGTTAGATGATCTTTCAAAGCCTTCACCTGGGGAAGATGTCTTTCCTCTTGTAATATGCGCTGAAACATGTTTGGAAACTCCCTCAGAAAACGAAACTCCTAAAACTCCAGATGATTCCGTGCTAGATGCATCCCCTCACATGCAAATTACTCAAGCTGTCTTGGAGAAAAGTAATGGTGGTGGTGCTTTCCAGATAAAAGTAGTTAGACAGATTCTGTGGATTGATGGTGTTCGTTATGAGTTGAGAGAACTATATGGAATAGGAAGCTCAGAAGCTGCAGGCTTTGATGACAGTGATCCTGGGAAGGAGTGTGTAATATGCATGACTGAACCAAAGGATACAGCTGTCTTACCTTGTCGACATATGGTAAGATTTTATGTCAAAGCTACTTACAGATATGTAGAGTAGATAATCAATTTCCTAGAATAAACGCATTTTACGGTTTTAGCACTTCTTCTGCACATTATGTTTAAATATAATAATATTCATTATGGCTCATACACATCAGAGTTGTTAAATAGCGTCGTAGTGTTATAGCATAGCAGAATTTTAAGAAATCGCAATTGTTCTGCAATACGCTATTCAGTGCAAAGTCTGCAAAATATTGTCAAACAACGCTATAGCACTGTTTCGCAGAATTTGAGCGCAGGTTCTATTTTCTGCCATATGCAAATGACAACACTAATATACGTATATAATCGCTGATGTAGCATTAGTTGTATGGATGGGTTGGCTTATAGAAAACCAATATCATTGCTAATAGTCCTAAAAGTGTAAAATGGATGGTGTTTGTTCCTTGATCTTTATATTACCTTCAATTTTTGTTTTCTTCATCCCCTGCGGTATAATCTTAATTTATTTTCAGCGATGGGAACTCTTATGTCATGTCATCATACATGTATTGTTTAAAATCATGGGACATAAAATTGTATGTCAGAACTTATATAGACCGTGGAAAAGTGGTTAAGTATCACTCTTTATTCCACTGGCTAGTGGCGAATACTAATTACTTAGTAGAGATCCTTGCATTACATATAGTTGATATGTGATGATTGATGATCATTTCTCCATATTTCATTTTCTATTGTGACTATTCTCATATTACATCTTTGTACTATACAGTGTTTGTGCAGCGAGTGTGCGAAAGCTCTGCGGCTTCAATCCAATAAATGCCCTATATGCCGTCAGCCAATTGAGGAACTTATGGAGATCAGGGTGAAGAGTAGCGATCCATGACAATTTTCTCTCCCCATGCAAAGTTGAATTGCATGACATTCCTTAGAAATTCCTTACTTGTTTGTAAGAAAACTTTCCCCCCTTTGACTTGTCTGCAGTAAGGTAATATATGGCGATTTCCTTTTCTGTAAATTGTAGTCAATAATTTGGGTGTGTATGTGTTTGAGGGAAGATTTGGCCATGTACACTTTTGCAGTGGTTGAATGTTACGCCCGTGTCATCTATACTGTATAGGTCGTAATTTTTTGTAATGTTTTAGAGATCATTTCCCCAATGTTTGCCGAACAAGGGAAGTGAACTAGGGCAAAATTTAATGACACCTGGTTTGGTCCGTAATGAATTCATGTTTGTAAATTATTGCTTATATTTAATCACGTAGTCGTTTATATTTCTAAAAATATACATGTGTAACAAGGGCAATAGTAATGGCAAGGTGCCAAACCACCCAAAGACCGTCTAAACTCCCTACAATCCTGAAGACAGGGACTCAATACATTTTGGTGTATTGTGGAATCATTTGCGAATAAAGAAGAAATTAATTAACTTAGTACACGAACCTTAGAAAATTAATGTCTTTAGATATTTTCAGGCTGCCTTTAGCATTTGCTTCTTTACTATGTTTGGAATAATGGTAATAATTAAAAGCATTTGCTTTAGCTCTTCCAACTAGTATTTTACAAGTATATAACAGAACGATTGGAAATTAATAGTACAAGAATCATGAATTCTCCCTTCTGGTAAAAGCTTCCCACACCTGCACTCCATTATTAATTTCCATATTTATATAACATATGCTAAAATCTGATGCCATAAAGAACAGGCCATGTGCTAGATGCAACTACAACTGTACTCTTCTAGATGAGGTTCAATAAATACACTCCCTTCTCCTTCTCTTAATATGTGCAAAATTCTTATTCTTGGTCATCAATCACTGTCTAAATTAAGGCAATATGTTGTACTCTTCTGAAGCCTTCAGTGTAAATAATAGGAATGGCTTTGCATGGTTACCCAAGTCATTCCTCAATAGAACCTTTGAGACAAAATGTGTAAAATCATCTCCCCAAATATGGAATGTCCTATTCAACTCAGTAAGAATTAGCCACCGTTACTTCTCATATAAGATCTATGCTATATCATAGCAATACCAGTCATGTGTGTAGCAAAGTTTAAGCTACATGACAAACACTAAATTTCTTGAATTAGGGTTCTTCTGAATCACGGGAGAGTACATGATGATAGGAGTGAGCGATTGTCGAGCGGAAAATCACATCCTCATTGCGAAACTCGAGCGAGGAGAAGTGTGACCCATTCGCGCGGTGTGAGTGCCTAGTTCTGGCTGCAGCGACACCATTTGGCAACAAGGAGGCTCAGCATATAGAAAGGAAAAATAATTTGGTAACAAAACAAGTTAGACCATAGGATTTGGTAAGACAACAAAATCTAGCAATGAAAATATAATTCATCATGGACCACTTAAAATGATGGTCCTTAGCAGAATTTCCTCAAAGTCTATTGTTGTTATTATTATTATATTTCATTCGTGGGTTTGGTGGTGTTGAAGGGCATACCTATTCCTTAGCATGCGATCAACCATTCCCATCTAAAAGGTATTGTATTATTTGTACAAATTAGGCTATGAGCACCACAGGACAAGTAGACATATAATAGACATACTTGGTTCACTTTCAACTACCCCAGTTTCAATTATTATAGCCTTATACTTTCAAGTACCAAAACCTCTTGAACTATACACAATCGGGTCTCATAAAGAACAAATGAACAATCTTTATAAAATTAACTCTAATGTCTATTTCTTCAGACTAAGGGCAAGAAAAAATCAAGTTGTTATGGCTTCTTATTTGGCCACAAATACAATTATACAAAACTCTTTGACTAGTAACACGACAGGTTTAATTTAGACATGGTTTAAGCTTTGAAAAGTGCAAAAAACAAACTTCTTGGAGAAAGAGTAGATGCATAAATAAAAGGAAAAAACAAGAAACCTGAACGTGATTCATCAGAGTCCAAAGGGTTAGCTAGTTTTGAATTTGAAGTTGATTTTATATGTTCAATTGGTGGTAAAGTATGGCGTGCATTATTTAATCGGAAGAGCACTATTATTAGTTGTGTACACACGACATAGATGGCCAAACTCTCAATTTTCAATTCACACAAGTTTTAGCACCAATGCTTTTGAGCAAAGACCCCATAATTTCGGGTGCTCCCAATGAATTCCATTGGTTTTTATTTTTATTTTTTGTCTTAAAAGTAATTGGACATTAATACTTCATTTGTCCATATTATGTGTCTTTTTCATTGAGTAAATAGGCAATTACCCTCCCTGAAATTGTAAGTTTCGTCAATTACCCCCCTGAAATTAACAAAACTTCAATTATCCCCCTAAAATTGCACAACGTTAATCAATTTACCCCCTCCGTCAAATTTTTCTGTTAGTGAACATGACGTTTTGCAAATACCCCCCTAAAGTTTTGCACTTATCTGCAAAATGCCCCTCAAACTTGAAAATTTATATTATTTTTTTTGTGTAATGAAAACTATTGCTTGTCAAAACTTTATTTACCTACTCGTTGAATTCTTAATTATCTGTGGATATTATTTAAGACGAAAAACTAACACCACAA
>Ga0228710_1000307_pt1 | contig 55844 bp, 24 predicted proteins | sample MedpolnodulmetaG_FD_177995 | JGI IMG/M metagenome (GOLD analysis project Ga0228710, IMG submission 177995) | Root nodule microbial communities from Medicago polymorpha collected in Santa Monica, California, United States - pink nodules | ecosystem: Host-associated > Plants > Roots > Nodule... | reverse complement strand
AAAAAAAAAAAAAAAACTCTTTTGACTTGATTTTAAAAATAATTTATTTTACTTTATTATACATAATATACAAATTTTTATCTGCTAAATCATCTCATCAACACGTGTCTTTTCCCCTATCATAAAAATGATTATCACTCTGAACTTCTTATAAATATATAGGTTCATTCTCAATTTTAACTTCACTTCAAAAGAAAAATCCAACTTCTTGAAACCTCTGAATTTTTATCTATTTGCACATATTTGAGCTTGCAAAAAATTGTAAATTTGGTCCTTCGTGGTTTCTCTATCATTTGTGTATGTCTTTATGTATACATAAAGCTTTGTTATCCTATGTTATTCAAACATTTTTAACAAAAATAAAGCTTTCTGAACGATTGCAATTTTGTCTCCCTGGATCCATTGCCATGGGTAAAACTCCTAAAATTTTGCATCATTTTCAAATGGGTGATACTATAGAGGTCATTGTTGATGTCATTTTTGTTCGGATTCTTTAATATATTGTTTTTTATGACAAAATTTAAAATAAATCCCAAAAAGACTTCGATTTCTTCGACTAAATACGAGTTGATAAAATTACTTGCTCAAAAAAATTTAGTCATATATTATGAGGAACGCCTCTTCCAATAGGGTGTCAATATCATGTTGTACCTCTCTCATAGTAATCACATTTGTTGAATTTTTATAAGGCATCGATAATAACTATCAGAAGATTGGAGAGGAAATGCTATCAATTAGTTTAAATCATTCTTAAATTCGTGTATTTGTGAAAGCTTAATTGGAGCACAAAGAGAAAGACATCAAAAAAATCATCTTGAAAGGATCTGCAATATATCACTTTATAACAAAAGCAAACACATACATTGGATTTGCATTCCGTTTAACCATTTTTCTACATGTACTTGTAACCTCTACGTAAGTAAAGAGTTCAAATCTCATAAAGGACAATTGTAAAATGACCATTAGTGTCCCTTTTATTAATAATTATTTGGTTTAAAATGTTTTTAGATCTACAAAATAGGGTCTTTTTAAGTCTATTTTGTATTTAATTTTTATTGTTGTTTTAGTCCTCGAAAAATTTCTTGCACATAGTTTTAGTGAGTCATTTTGGTAAAAATGTTTTCTTGAATTATTTTACACCTGATATGTTTAGAACTATATAAAAATTTCTACACAAAAAACAAGCTCAAAATTGGAATTTTAGATTCTGATTTTGTTTACTTTTACCTTGAAATTCTATTGTTTAAAAAAATTATGTTTAATTCATATCATGTTAAATGAATATACATTTTAGTAAATAAACTTTTCATAATTTTCTAAATATTTTTGCAAAAATTCATTCAAAAATTGAAGAGTGTAAGGATAAATAAACATTTTGACTTTATAAAGGACAAAAATTGTGTGCATGAAAATATCATAGGCCTAAAAAAACAATAAAAATTAAGTAAGCATTAAACTTAAAAGATTCTCATTGTGTTGGGACGAAAAAATCTTTTTAACCCAATTAAAAATATAACTAAAATATTAGGATTTGATTTGTATATAAGGTCGTTATATATATGTTTGTGATATTTGAAAAACTAACATAACAAGTTACATAATGGTACCTCAATCCTTCAAAAAAAAATAATGGTACCTCAAAAAATTGACATTGTAGTATGTATTGATTGGATCCACGTATATGAAAAGTTTTACACTATGAGTGCATAACAACCAACCTCAAAATATAAATTATTCATTTATTTCATAACTATATTTAGATTATAATTTAATCCATGTTTTGAATAAATGGATATGATTCCTTATTTATTTCAAATGTAAATATTTTTGTCAAAGAATATAAATTCATGTTTTCTTGCAAGTTTGTCGTGTAACTTTTTTGTGTAATCAAGATATCTTTTGCGCGTAACTGCAAAGACTAATCTTTTGAGTCAGATATGATTGCATCAGGTGACAAAGATCTCCATGAAGAGATTTAACATTGTTGCATTTCCATGGCTGAATTCGAACTCAATACATCTCGTTAAACTGAAAGAGATTCTTTATCATCTCATTCAATTGCATTTTGGTCTTTGACATGTAATTCTTTGTTTCCTTTTTGTTTAAGTTTTATTTTATATGTACTAAAACAACATATTTAAAGATATTACATAAAATTTAAAATTTAACCATATTTTTTGTTTAAATTACTTATTTAAATTTTCTATTTGAGTGAAATTACATATTTATCTCCCCAACCACTGTTATAAGAAAAAAAAAACCACTTATATTATATCCTAGTTTATCTAATTTATAATATTGTATGCTAGTCTTTTATGAAAGCTTAGTATAAGATCTTTGTCAGCCACTTGTTAACTTCAGTAACCTCTCTATTTGCTCTTTGATCTTCACATTGATTAACTTCAGCCACTTGTTCAGCCACTTATGGAGGGGTGTTGCTGTGTCAGAAAATAACATTTCACATCTATTGCCAACGCAACATTCTGCCAACGCATATGATAATTAGAGGTGGTTATAAGCTCTTACGGTTATTAGATAATTAGGGCTAGCAGAAGTATAGTCTACCTACGTTCTTAGATGTGGTCTATTCACGAACACAAACATGAATATCAGTAATTTGTAAACGCATCATAATTCAGTGAAATTATAGGTGGTTTGGCTATAAAAAAAAGTGTAATCATAGATGTTGGTGTCGTGTCAGTGTCGTACATTGACGCGTGTCCGACACTATGATAAACTTTATTAGATGAATGTATATAGTTCATAGTTTTGTGCTGTGTCTTTGGTTTCTGTAGAAAATGATTCTTGATAACCTAAAATTGTTCGATACAGAAATCAAATTCTTAAACGACTCGTTTTAATATAACTTACTTAGATTAATAGATTAATAAGATGAATTGAATCTTGAATTCTCTCTCAACCTTTTTCTCAATAATAAATGCATTAAGCAGACCACTTTAATGTACCTAAGTAACTTCACATCACAAAGTTTACACTGGTGACTAGTACACTTAATTTAGCATTCAAGTTCACTAAAGAAAGGTTGAGTATATGTCTCTTTCGCCGTTAATAACAATTTATTCCATCTTCCACCTTTCTTTGTCAACCCTTTAAATATTTCTTGCTTCCTTATCTGTTCAATAATATTTTTGAATTTTAAATCATCATTTCCCCTGTTAGATTTTTCTAATATTCATATTCAATGCATGGAAAATGGAGACACGTTTGTGGTTACGATATTTTTAGTTTTAGTGTGTCATGGAATAATTTCTAACTACACATTGTCCTTTAAAAAAATTGAAATTAGCATTAAAATTAACTAATGTATTGACTTTGATGACAATAATAATTGAGACAATTAAATATCATAATAAATAATTGATGGACAATTTGGAAGCATGTATCAATGGTCGGCAAGTTTGTCCCAGGTTTGATATTTTTTGTGAGATTTTCTTAGCCTCACATCACATAAGACATACTCTACTGTAGTAGTAGTGGTATACATTAATTTCTTTCAAAAGGTATATAGATTCATTAGTACGTATAAGATGTATATAGTTTCAGTATTATTCCAATTTAGATAACTCTATTTTCTAATAATTTTTTGAACAATTTCAATGTCTATAGTGTTATTTTTATTTTCTAGGGATTTATTTTATTTCTATTAAATAATTTTTCATAAAGGGTATTTTAAAATATATGTTTTCTTTTACTTAATATTATTTTGTCTGATTCTTAAAACAAAATGTTTGAAAAGACCATATCTTAATGAATTTATTTGAGTATATTGTGGATGTTAAACTTTTGCATATACATCCAAGTACATCTCACACTATATATATTGGTGGAGAGATTTAAGTAAAATTGTTTTGCATTCATCAATTTATAAGATAATTTATAAACTTTATGGAGTGGGTGCTTGCAGTTCCACCTTGAAGACATAAAGTAAAACAAGGCATGGTGGGTGAATGATGAACACATGGGCTGAAGTTGGAGAGGGAACCTTGTCCATGAAATAGATGGAGTCTTGAGTGAATCAAACTCACCTCAAATATCTAGGTAATTGAATTTGGATTGCAAGATACTTGGTAATCTCCCGCACTTACGCAAGCACGCTTCAATGGTTGATGGATCGAAATCGGATTGTTCATATTTTAAAACAATTTTTTTTACAAACTAATATAGTGAGGTTGAAATTTGAATCATCGATTTTGAAAAAAGTTTACTCTAAGTTTTTCAGCTGGAGTCTTGGCGGTTGTTTAGTGTTGTGAGTTGTTTCGTGGATTTTTTTTTCTTCAGTTTTACTTAAGTTTGGTAACGCCGAATCCCTTGCTATACTTGCTCTTCGTGCGCTGGGCTCATCTTGCGCTCGATGTTTGTCATATTAGTTCAATTTTCGCCTAGTGTATATAAAAATATTTTTTGAAAGATGTCAATCACTTCAATGAATCTTAAAAATATCTCGATTCCTTTGTCTCCTTAATTGCGTTCATAAATAACTTGATTTAATGTTTTGTTTTACTAAAAACATAAATAAAGAAAGAATCAAAGAAAAAAAAAATATCAAGTTGCTTGTATAAATAAGAAAACAAAAGCTAGATTTGCCCGAAAAAAGTATTATAGGGATTATGAATAACTTGGTGTGTAGGCCACGATTTGTGTTGTTACCTAACCTTCCAACTTGTATGAAAGTGTGTTCAATTAAATTCATGGTGGTTCTCTTTAGGTTTGAGTCTCGTATTTGCAAAATAATTGTTCATCGGATAGTGGTGTTGAGCATGTGGAAGTGGGACATATGCAGTTTCCACTTCAAGTATATGGGACCAACTTAGGTATAAACAAAAAATGTGGGACAGTTCAGTATGGGTCCCTTTGTATTGTTGTCTCTTTTACGATATTTTCAGATATTTGAAAGTATGATTAATTTTGAAAAGAAGGGATTAGATTAGTACAGGGCCGGACCTGGAGGAGCAAACAGCTCTGCCGAACTGGGCCTCTAAAATTTAGGGGTCCAAAATTAATTGTTGAATACACATTTAATATAGTTGAAACATACAAGTAAAAGATTGAAATACACATTCGGCAGTAACTACCGCGGAAATTTCAACAGTTAACTCTTGCAGTAATTTCGATGGTTAACTGCCGTGGAAATTCAAACATCAAATTGTCATCGTTAGCATTTATTGATTTTGATTTTTTCAATCATTATTTTTGCACATGTATTATATTCAGCAATGAGTAAGGAAGGTTGAAAAAAATTAATTAAATGCTTAATTAAAGTTGCTCAAGAAATCATTTTTACGTATACAGTTTTTAAAAATGTATATTAATTTTATTTGATTATTTGCACATTTATTAAAAACGTTCAAATATGCTTAAAAACTTTAATAAAATATAAAATAAAATGATAATATTCAAACAAATTTGTATATTAATTAATAAAATAGAAATTAAAGTTAACTGATCTTTGCACGTTTATTAAATACGTTCGAATATGCTTAAAAATTGTATATTAAAGTTTTATTTTGATTAAACAATATTCAAATTGTTCATCAAAAACTTAAATAAAATTAATTAATATTATAATTTTATTAATATACAGTTTGATTATTTTTAGGTGTAAACTCCCTTCGCTTCAAATTATAAGCAACAAAAATTCATTTTCTATGTCTCAAATTATAAGCAAAAAACACAAACTTTTGTTATACTTAATTATGTTATTTCAAAAAATCATTTTTTTCAAAGTGAAATTAAACGCAAATTAATTTCAAATATGCAAAAATATCATATTTGATTTTGTTATACTTAATTTGCATTTAATTTCATTGATTATTTGTTATGGAGAAAATGAGAGGGAAAACAAATTAATTAATTTGCATTTAATTTCATTTTGAAAAAAATGAAGTTTGAATTTCCGCGGCAGTTAACTGCCGAAGCTTCCGCGGTAGTTAACTGCAGTCGGTTAACTTCCGTGGCAGTTAACTGTCGAAATGGTATTTCGGTGTTTTACTGGTGTGTTTCAGCTGTATCAAATGTGTATACAACAATTTTCAAATTTCAAAGCATGCAGATATGGCCCAACGGTAGCAATCCGTGTTGATATTGTTGATACTCTCATGGATTGAGTTCAACTCCCAACCAGGATTCATTATTTTTTCATTTAATTTTCTTTTTCCTTTTCTTTTTCTTTTGGGATTGTATTATTAACAAACACATTAGAACCTTTTTTTTGTTCTTTTCATTTATTCATGTTATATTTTTGGCCATACTTATAGTATAAAATAACAATAAAGCTCTAACAATAAAATTATAATTATTTTCGTAAAAAATAAAACAAAACAAACGTTATAAAAAAAAAATTCTCTTTAAAAAAATTGAGTTTTTTTCCTAGGGGCCTCTCTTTATTTTGAGAATCGGACCACAAATTTCATAGGAACGGCCCTGGATTAGTATATGAGATTTTAGCCAACTTAGGGTTGTCTAAATAGCCTATCCAAAGTGAGCAAAAAAGTTTATGTATTTGATGATTCAAATAATCAAATACATTAATTTTTATTTAGTACATGTTTCAGATTAGACAGAAGCCTATTTTGTTGATCCAATACTTGTGTAGAGCATAACACCGCAACGAACCTTATGTATGTCTCACCGAATAGGAGTGTTCTTCATCACATTGTGGCTGTTTGGTTGATCTCTAACCACTTGTGTTGGGTTTCTGAAAGACGATTACAACGTCTCCGATTATAAAAGTGTGACTCAAGTTCAAGGTACGATAACAATTTCACCACTCCTTGCACACTTTCTTCCTCAATTAGGCCGAGAACAATCAACAATCAACTCACCAAGACATTTTTCATAACAAAAAAAATAATATTTTGTATCTTCTCAATTAGGTTGGAGTTCAAATGAAGTTGAACTAACCAACAAACTAGTTGATTTACATTTCAACTTTGAAATGTCTAGTTTTATTCAACTTTTAAAACATTTATTTAACGCCTTGTGTGCCCTATTAATTTCAACGACAAATAACTTTTCATTAAAAATAACTTTATACTCCCTTTATTTTAAAATATAAGAAAAAATGGGTCAATATAAGTTAATGTATTTGATACAAATTTCAGACCAAATACATTAATATTTGTTGATAATTTTTATTTATATTTTGCGACGGATGAAGTACTTCCTTTGTTATTTGTCCAAATATTTTTAGGCTTAACAATTTGAAGGGATTTTTTTAATCAAAACTCCAAGTCATAAAGAAATTAATAATGTACTCAATGCAAGTAGGTAACTAATAAAAAACGCATGAATAATTCACAAGTCATGTATAGTTGTCATAACTAAATTATGAGTAGTTAGAATGGCTTTGCCTCCTATTAAAGCTACGAAATACTTTGTTAAGTACAATAGCTAATATACTTATATCTGCCTTGGAAATGAACAACACTTTGTAATGTTTTCTATATTTGAGTCTGTAATTCTCGTTTTTCCGAAACAACAATTTTAGGGGTTTTTTAAAGTAATTCATGAAGAAATCATGTAAATCGGCAAATCAAGAATATCTGAAGAATTTTCAAGACTTTGGGAAAACCAAGAATGAAGATTCAAGAGGCCTCAGGAGACTTTACACAGGGAGGAATTCTGTTCCCAAGTTCCGAGGCATGTTATTTGAAGACGAAGACCTAAAAACAACGCAAATCGGAGAAACTGAACCAAAGAAGGAGCAGCCATATGCCCAGGGCATGGAAAAATAAGCATATGCGCCTAGAGCATATAGCATGTGCCTAGGACATATGCAAATTTGCACTACTTGCGCCTAGGGCATGCTATATGCACCATGAGCATCTCAAATGCGAGGGGCGCAGGCGTAATTTTATTCGTTTTTGTGGGTTTAGCCCGCGTTTTTAGCCCAAATTCAGTTAAAAATCTCCACTATAAATACCAGCCTTCCTCATTCAGAATTTCTCGTTCAAAACTATGGCAGTTCAAGAGGAAGGCGACTATGGAGCTTCGGGAGAATCTATCTTCTCCTTGATTTTCTATGGTATGTTTTTATCTTTAGTAATTTGATTTTAGTTACCATGTGTAACTAAATCTTTTTAGGTTAGAGTTCTAAGATGAACATCTGTTTATTTTTGTTGGATATTTATTTAATTTAATGTCGTTTATATTTTAAAAACGCATGAATAAATGTACAGTTGTCCTAACCAAATTATAAAGCCACATAATATTTTGTTAAGTACAATAGCTTATATACTTATATCTGCCTTGCAAATGAACAATAAGGGTCTGTTTGATGTTCCGGATAGGGAGATAGGATATGATACATTAATTTTATCCTGCTTAAATCTCATGTTTGATGCACCAAAGGGATATGATAAAATAAACCATTTCCCTATCATATCCTGACTTTCCTTTGTAATTTATATCCTGAGTATAGGCTGGGTTAGAAATTATCCTGATGGGATTAGAAGATCATTCCTTATTTATTATCTTGATATCCTGCTATTTTTAAAATACTGTCATTTTTAAAATAATGATAGCATGTATTTTCTATTATAATTAATAACATACCATTTTTACAATATTTAATTCATTGTGAGAGCAATTTTTTCATTTAATTATATTAATATCTTGTTTGTTATCATGTGTGCATCAAACACATGATAGGATTTATGTTTATCATGTCCTTATCATATCCTATCTCTATCCAGCTTTATATCATATCTTGTCTCTATCATATCTTGGCCATCAAACGGAGCCTAAAAGTGTTTGCACCTTATGCTTTACTCTCTCTTTTTCACGTCCTTATGCTTTGCTTTCAAATATGAAACACTTTAAGCCGTCTGTGGCGCCTTGGACTTCTACGCCCGACCTAGTGAAACGTTCCATGTACTCCCCCAGAGTTTCTTTCTTGTCTTGGACGATGGCAGTTAATACCGCCATTATCTTCGGCCATTTGCGCCTCGCGGTAAATTTGGAAGTAAATTCGCTGCATAACTCTCCCCATGAATTGATAGAGTTGTCTTGTAGACCCTTGAACCAAGTCGTGATGGTGTTCTTCAAAGTTAAGACAAACAATTTGCACTTTACCGTGCCTCTCGCCCGTCGATAGTATAAGATGGTGTCTAGGTGCTCCACGTGCTCATCCAGGTCCGTAGTGCCGTTGTAAGTCTCCACTTTTGGCGATTTTGCGAAGGTGCGGGGAATAGGATATTCCACGATCTTCCTGGTGAAGGGGACTTTGTGGTTGTTCCTGTAATGCTTTTCTAGATAGTATCCCCCTACTTATGAAGGCTTTGGTGTGGAGAAGAATCATTTCCTCCGTGGTGCTTTGAAGGTTTATGGCATTCAGAACGGTGCGGACGTGGACTGCTCCTACCTCACTCTTATTCGCCAAGAGGCCTATCACCGCCTTTTCAGTGGTTTGCCGAGACGGAGGCGTCGTCGTCTTCCGCCACCGGTATCGAACGACGTTTGCCTCGTGGTGCCTGTTCGATTTCCATAGAAACTACCATCAGAATCTTTTCTTGATTCTTCTTTACATGTTTGAGTTTGTCGTACTACTGTTGGAGCAAGTTCACAAGGTTTGCCAGGATATCGTTCGTCTCCCGCGGCGGAGGAGCCAGAGGAGATAGCGGTTGTGGAGGAGGAATGTTCTCCTCTTGAATTGGAGGTAAAGGGAGAAATGTCACGTGCAATGCGGTGGAGGCGTGAGCTTTGTTCGTACGGCTTCTTGTACCAACTTTTCTTGACACATTACTAATTCCCTTGGTGTAGATTAGTGTCGAGGACAATGTTGTTTCCTTCAAGATTCACCGGTTTGAGTATCGGAACCGTTCCACTCTAAAGGATATGAATCGTGGAACGTGATGCTACTGTAGTGGACGAACGTATCGCGGTGGTTCTCCTACGAGTTCAAGCCATTGGTTCGAAGAAAGGAGCGCTAATTGTTAACCATTGCAATGGAGGAATGTGTAGCCGAAATGATTAAGGCGAAGATACTTGTAACTGAAAACAGTTATGGTATGGCCAATAAGAACGCACGCTAAAGGGGGGTCAATAACGCTTTTAAAAATTTAACAGAGTTTTGATAAAATCGTTTTGAAAAGATATCGACTATTCATAATTAAGCTTTGAACATTCACAAAGTATAACAAAAAGTTGAGACTATGCTATGATAAGATTTACAAGAGAATTGAGTGATTCATAAGTCAAATCTTAATTCAATCAAATATTAATAGTACTTGAAAAAAAAAATTAAACAAGACAATTTCAAAACCAAACCTATAAGTAATTAAAACAACTAGAACACAATGTATATGAAATTGATGAATTGACTAAGAAATAAAACTAAATGATCCAAGTGAATTAGTGAAAACTTAATTCAAGGAATTAGGCCAATTTTAACAAAAGAACTTAGATCATAATCAATTTCTATTCTAACAATTAACCAATTCATGCATATACAATTATCAAAATAAAAGAGGATAAGGAAGAGAGATAGCACCGATATTTTATAGTAGTTCGCTCTTATCGTCCTCGCTTAGACCTACGTCAACTCTTCTTGGTGGAAAACGTCTCTACCAAGGACTTCCACTAATAGTAACAATGTTGAACTACAAATGTGATAACAAGAATTCCTTGAAACTATCATAGTTCTTCAACCCTTATGTAACCATTCCCGAAAACATCAAATAACCTTTGAATTTGGTGCTTCTTGAATCTTCGAATCCTTGATTACCCGTGCACCCCTTCGAACTCTTCACCAAGCCTTCGATGCTACGTCCGGTAATCGAATCCCCTTCGATGCAAGAACATTTAGAAAGAACCCCCAAGACCTTTGGAGGTGGAATGAGATTATTCACTTCATTTTAGAACCTTGGTTAAGCCCAATCAATTTCCTTGAAAGAACCAACTTACAATCCCTATTAGCACCCTAGCAAATCAATGTGACTCAAAGTACAAAGTGATTCTAAGAAAAAGTGTTTAATCTTGAAGAATGTATGAACAATGAGTTTTTGAGACCTAGAGAGAATAGATGCAAATGATTCAATATTTTGGGTGTTATGAGAGAGTGAGTATATATAGAAAAGAAGGGCAAGTGTAAATTTTTGGCCAAAAACAACTCAGTGAATTGATTCAGTAAATGAGTGAATCGATTCAAACCACTAAAAGACAAGGCTGCAAAGAATGAAGATTGATATGTATCATGTCAAGATTGAATCAATTCAAAATACCCAGAATGAAGGTTGATACGATTCAAACTGTTGCGAATCTATTCAAGGCAAGTCAGAAAGATTTTATGATACGATTCATGTAAAGGTTTAATCGATTCACATGTGTCACGATTCATAAAACTTGTGAATCGACGCATTAGAAGTCAGAGACTTCTGATGAATCGATTCAGACACAAATGAATTGATTCAAATACAAAAAGATGAATTTTGGCTAAGTTTCGTGTATGTGAACAATGCACAAGACACCAAAGACTCCAAGGACATAATGACACGTAGTTGCTAGGTGCTTTAACATAACTATATGCTAGAAAACAAAATAAACATCAAAACTATCAACTAAAGAACATCATCAAAAATAAATTAGGTAGAAGCAAGCTTCATATAACAACTAGTCTCAAAATATAAACACAACAATTTTATTTCTTAGTTATATTAAGATTGTAAATTTAATGCATATTTTGAATAAATGGATATAATTTATTTTTTAATTTCTAATAGAAATATTTTATTTCAAAGAATATAAATGTTTTCTTTCAACTTTGTCTTGTAGTTTTTATGTGTGATCCAATATCTTCTTCGAGCAACGGAAAAAACTAATCGTTCGAGTGAGGTAGGAATGCATTGGGTGCCAAATATCTCCCTCAAAAGATTTAACAATATTGCATTCTAAACATTAAGTTCGAACACATGATCTCTAATAAAACATAAAAAGAACCTTTACCATCTCATTCAAGTTGTATTTGGTCTTTGTCATGTAATTTATTGTTGGCTTTTTGGTTTAAGTTTACATATTTGTAATTAATAAAACAATTTACTAATATATTTTATAAGTATATAGATAAAATATAAACATAATTTTATACTAATTAAAGATGTAACAAAAAATTTAAGCTTTAACCATATTAAAATTTCTACCAATTAAAAGATATGACCAAAAAATTTAAGATATAATCACATTCTTAGTATAGAGGATAAAATAAATAAAGATAGAATGTTTGATGACAAGATCCATGAGAACATGTATTCATTTTTTATTAATTTATTTTATTTTTATGTACAATATTAATCAAAACTTTTTATTTATTTAAAATTAGTCATTTTAAATTATCTTTTTGACTGAAATTTCAAACTTTATTATTCTACTTTATTACACATAATACACAAATTCTTATCTATTTAGACACCTCACCAACACGTGTCCTTTTCTCTATGAGAAAAAGATAACTTTAAACACGTTATAAATATTTGAGTTCATTCTCATCTTTGACATCACTTTTAATAACAAATCCAATTCCTTCAAACCTTTGAATATTTATCTGTTTGCACAAATTTGATCTTGCAAAAAATTGTGAGATTGTTGCTTCCTAATTCCCTGTCATTTGTGTATGTCTTTATGTACATATAAAGCTTCTTTATTATCTTCTTTTTTTTGTTTTTGTTTATTCTCTTAATTATCTAAAGCATTGCAACGTTGTCTCCCTGGATCCATTGCCATGGGAGAAAAACTCCTGAATTTTTGCATCATTGTTGTAGGGATGATACAATGGAAGCCATTGATGATGTCATATGTGTCCGTCTTCTTTGTTTTATTGGGTCTATTGATCATTATGACAAAGATTAACAAAAATCTCAATACAAGTGTGATTTCTTTAATTAAATATAGGTTGGTAAAATTACTTATTGTAAAATATGTCGTTGTAGTACTTGGGTCACCTCTTCAAGCGGCGTGTCATTGTTATGTTTTTCATCTCTCTTTCGTGATATTTCTTGACATATTTTTGACGGGAAGCATTGATAATAACTTCGAGTATATTGGAGAGGAAATACAATCAACTAGTTCAAATCATTCTTGAAGTCGTGTATCCATGAATGCTTATTTAGAGCACAAAAAGAAAGAAAGATAACCAAAATCATCTTGAAAGATCAATAATGTACCACTTCATAACAAAAGCAAAAATGTACCTTGGATGTTCGTTCTGTTTAACTATTTTCTTCTTGTATTTGTAACATCTTGGTAAATAGTTCAAATCTTATATATTATAGTTGTCAATTGAGCATTAGTGTCGCTTTTATTAATAATTTTATTGGTTAAATATTTTTTTTACCCTACAAAACATAGCCCTTTAAGTATGTTATGTATTTTTCTTCAAAAAATAGTATATTGTGTATTTTATTTTTATTCTATTTTGTCACAAAAAAAATTCATGCACATAGTTTAAGTCCCTCATTTATTTTAAAAATGTATTAATTAATTATTTAACTCTGTTAATGTTTAGAACATTATAAAAAAAGTATACACAAAAAACAAGCTTAAAATTTGATTTCAATGTTCTGATTTTGTTTACTTTTATCTTGAACTTTTGATGTTTAGAAAATTCATGTTTAATTCATATCATATTAAGAGATTACAAATATTAGTAAATGAAATTTTATAATCTTCTAGACATTTTTACGAAAATTCATTCAAAAATTGAAGAGTGTAAGGTTTGTTAAACAAATTTGACTTTAGAAGGGACATAAACCTCGTACATGAAAGTATTTTAGGACCTACAAGAAGAATAAAAATCAATTAATAACTAAACATTCGAGCCGGGTAGGAATGCATTGGGTGGATACGATCTCCCTTAAAAAATTTAACACCAAATTCCAAAACAAGATCTCTCTCCTTTTTTTTTATAATGAACACAAGATCTCAGATAAAGCTTAAAAAGAACTCTTAAAATCTCATTCTATGCTCTTGGATTTTTTTTTTGTCATGTAATTTATTGTTTACTTTTTGGTTTAAGTTTTTATATTTGTAATTAATAAAAAACATAATTAATATAATTTCAATTGATATATAGAATAAAATATATTACATAAATTTAAGCTTTAACCATATTAAAATTTCTACCAACTAAAGACATGACCGAAAACTTTATCATCTGATCACATGCATAGCATAGAGGATAAAATAAATAAATTATAATCGTTGATAACAATATTAATGAGAACATGTATTTATTGTTTATTAATTTTATTTTATATTTATGTACAATATTAAGATGAAATTTTTTGCTTTCATCTTAACTATGGATCATGTGGCTCAACATGGATGGCGGAATGTCTGGTTGAAAAGTGACTCAACTAGTACCTTGTTGGTTTTTTCAAATCCCTCCTTAGTTGCTTTTATGCTTCGGAACAGATGGCATAACGTCTGTAGCCTTGGTATTCAGATTATTTCGTCCCATATATTTCGCGAAGGTAATTGTTGTGTTGACAGGTTAGCGAATATGGGTCATGCTATTCAGGATTCAGTTTGGTTAGATACGCTCCCGACGGAGTTACATCTAGATTTCTTTCGTGATAGAGTTGGCTTGCCTAACTACAGGTTTCCTTAGTTCATTGCAGTATGCTGTAATTTTCTTTTTCTATTTATTTTCTTTAGAGGGTTTTGGCCTAGTCCCCCCTCTTTTTGTATTTATTTTTCCCTTTTTTAAATAAAATTTTAGCGTTTAGCGGCATAGGATGGAGGTTTCCCGTGGTGCCAACTTAGTTGGGATGTCGGGGTTTCCTCTTGATGCTTGTCGTCTCTCATTGCCAAAAAAATAAAATTGAAATAGTTTTTGTTAAAATTACTCATTTTAAATTCTCTTTTTGACATAATACACAAAGTCTTATCTATTAAATCATCTCATCAACACATGTCTTCCCCCTATCATAAAAAATTATTACTCCGAACTTCTTATAAATATATAGGTTCATTCTCAATTTTGACATCACTTCAAATGAAAAATCCAACTTCTTGAAACCTCTGATTTTTTATCTATTTGCACAAATTTGAGTTTGCAAATTGTAAGGTTCGTCCTTAATCGTTTCTCTTATCTATTTTTTATCTAGTTTTATTTGATTTTTAAAACATTGGTTTAACGCCTTGTGTCCTATTAAGTTTCAATGACAAATAACTTTTCATTAAAAATATCTTTATGTTAAAAAATATAAGTAAAAATGGGTCAACATAAATTAATGTATTTGGTTTATATTTCGGACCAAATACATTAACTTTTATTGATTAATTTTTGTTTATATTTAAGACGGATGAAGTACTTCCTTGTTATTTGTCCAAAGATTTTTAGGCTTAACAATTTGAAGGGATTTTTTTAATCAAAATTTGAAGTCTTAAAGAAATTAATAATGTACTCAATGCAAGTAGGTAACTAATAAAAAACGCATGAATAAGTCACAAGTCATGTATAGTTGTTCTAACTATATTATGAGCAGCTAGAATGGATTTGCCTCCTATTAAAGTTACAAAATATTTTGTTAAGTACAATAGCTTATATACTTATATCTGCCTTGCAAATGAACAATAATAGTGTTTGCACCTTATGCTTTACTCTCTTTTTTTCACGTCCTTATGCTTTACTTTGTTCCTTAGTTTTGAATAACTTGTTAAATCCTTTCTTCATGATTAGCACCAAGTTGCACCCAATGTTTTGAAATGGATAAGAGCAAATTTAACTTAAAGAAGTTTTATCCACTACTTGAAGACATAAGTGCATCCCTAATCTTTATCTTTTTTGTGTTTTACCCCTTTAAAGATTATGCCACAAACATTTGGTTGTGTCATGTGACTCACTTTTTCTAATTTCTTTTTATTCTTAAAAAAAATGAAAACAAAAACTTATAATTATATACTTTAGGTAATGCTATTTTTTTGGGATGATATTCTCTTTTTGAGATATATGTAATTTCTTAAGCAATGATGTTCTTTTTTCGGATATATGTAATTAACTAATTGTCACCTTCTTTTTAGTCAAGACTATTTATTTTTTTTCTGAGGGGAATATTACTTATATTTATCTATTTGCATTTAGATATTTATTTTAAATTTTGTTCTTTTATTAAAGTATTTCGACCGTATCGTATCTTTAATTTTATAATTATCATGTATTAACGTCATATCGTATCAGTATCAAGTTATATGTTTCATAGTTTATTTTTGATTACATCTATGTTTCATAGTTGTTAACCCTTTTATAAAAATAAATATATTTGACTTAAAATAATAAAAGTGGTGAAACCATACACATATGTGGGTCATCTTTCACCTCATTTCATCGAAATATATTTGGTTTTTTCATTTTTAAGAGATATTTGGTGTTTTTTTAGATTGAATTAAGTTTCATAGCATAATTGCCACAAACAAATACACATTAGAAGTCCTTTCAATAAAAAATAAAAAATACACACTAGGAGTCGAACACAACTTTGTCCAATGTTGGAGATGCTGGCCAAAGCATTTTTTTTAAGCAAAAGAAAAAAGGAAGTGATACAGAAATTGGAGAGACATTAAACCTGACACAGAAACAATCCAAAGGGAAATACATACATCATGATAAAACAGATCAAGTGGACCAATTTTAATATATTCGAATACAAATTCACTAATCACAGACGCAGCTTAGCGAACATGCGTAAGGACGCGAAACCAGGTTACAAAAAATATAAAGACTAGAGATGTGTAAGAAACAATAAGGGTTTAAAAATGATGAATGGATTGACTGCCAACACGGTATCAGAATCCAAGTGCCAACAGCTCCCTGTTCAACCAGATCGAACATCACGATGTTCAACCAGATTGAACATCACGCGTAAGAACTCAGATCGAGGGATAAGTCTAATAGGTTAGTAACTAGAACCTTTTGGGTTAAAAGAACCAGCCCTTATGGGTTTTTAAATCACACGGAACATACCATTTTGGGTTTTTGATTCACAACCACCGCAAAAAGGTCACCAGTCTAATTCCATCTGATCCATGTTCAGACAAAACAATAAAAACAACCCGTCGGAGACAAACAAACGACAACCGACGAAACGAAACACAACGGTAAGAAAAAACACAAAACCATCTTGAAGAGTCAGCCACCAAACTACATCATCCTGGAGTAGACAACCCACAACCACTACACAAACCCCCCTCACCCACCCACCATGAACCTTGACGGCCAGGCAAATAGAGCTCGACGATGGAGGATTAATCACGGTGGAAGGAGAGGTTACAACAACCCAAACCCGCAACAAGGAATCACCGTCTATAGAACTGGATCTACAAACACCACAACTGACAACACTAGCGACGGCACCTCCTCCTAGTGTCGCCGCCCCGAACCAGAAAACAACTGTTGGCCAAATCATTCAAAGGAAGAAGACATGTAAAATGTTAAATATGTTTTTGGTTTCTGCAATATCACAAACTTTTAATAAAAATTTTAATCGATAAAATATTTTACTTTAATTATAAGTTTTAATCGAATTATTTTTGTTGGTATTGGCTCGACCCAAGACTCAGCCCCTAAAATAAGGGATCTGTTCTTCCAAAAACTAGCTCACTAAAAACAACCTCACAAAAAATGTTTTTTTATTTACATTATTGAAAAAAATAGTTCACTTATGGACTTACACTTTGGAAGAATGACCTTAGTAATTCAAACGAAGAATGACCATGTTAATTCAAAGAAGAATGACCTTAGTAATTCAAACGAAGAATTATTTTATTTAAAGTTAATATCAGGTTCTCCCAAATAATTTGTTATATGATAAAATTTTAACAAAGGAATCTACAAACTGATATTTTAAATATAAGCCACTTGTAAGTCTTTTTGTTTTCATTACATTTAAACATGATAAAGACTAAAATATGTGAGCTATACCGTAGTTTTATTTATATTTTTTAACTTAATTCATTTTTGGTGTCATTTAATTTTTTTCAAGAAATCATTTTTTTTTAATTTAAAATTGAATGTATTTAATTAATTATACTATTTAGACTCATTAGTTTATCCCATTCAAAGCCTTTAATTCGTTTTTTTTTAATCTAAAGTTCGCTTTAGGCACAAAAGTAGTTGTGCTTTGCCCTTGTAAATAAATGATAATGGTACGCTCCCTCTTGAACCTTGACAAAAACACAAGGTTGTAGGACTTTTCAAATAGGAAATAGATATAATCTTCAACATTACCATGTATAAAATTCATAATTATTACAAAAACAATTTATGTAAAATCAAGAAGGTGTAGTCTTGAAAATTACTGTTGACACATCATATAAGGCTGAAAAACACCAGTAAAAGACGCCAATGCCCCCGCGGCAGTGAAATGCCGAGGAAAAGAACCGGCGGCAGTTAACTGCTGATGCGTCCTGAACATATGCAGAAACAGAAACATCAGTTTTTGGGTTTCTTCATTTCCCCCAAACTTCTCAATTTCTCTCCAAATCCTCCAATCTCCATTTTCACGACTTGCAACTCAATAATCTCCACATTATCACAAGTAAGTAGTATTAATCATTTGTAATCATAATGTTAGTTTGTTTAGTTTTTTCTATAAAGAATTTGAGTAGTTTGCATGTAGTTAGGGTTGATGTAGGAATTGACAATTTGATGATTGCATGTGTAGTTTATGAATTGATAAATGAATGTAGTTGTTGCCTATGTTGTTTAAATGATGTTTAAGTATAATGTGGTTTTGAATGGTGCCAAATGAACATATTTTGAATATGTTTGATACTTTGCACACAAAGTGTTTGATAAAATGCCCTAATGACAATTATTTTGATTATTTAGTTAATTTAGGTTATGGAAATGATGGAAATGATGTTAATTGTAGTTTGATAAAGTGTATATTGATTATTTAGTTAGTTGAGGTTATGGAAATGATGGAAATTCACACAAAGTGTTTGATTATTTAGTTAGTTTAGGTTATATTTAGGTTAAATATGGTTTTGATTTTCACCGATGAATGTATGTTGTGACCGATGTTTAGTTTATAGTTTATGTATAAGTTGAATGATGTTAATTTTTTAAATTTTTGTGTAAATATGTCTGATCCGAATCAGGGGCAGCCAATTGATCCATCGAAGCTTATTAGTGGTAGACGTGCTATGACACAAAGCGCCTAGCGGCAGAGGCAAAACGCACATATACCGAAGAAGGGAAGAGGTAGAGGTAAAGGGAGGGCAGATGGTGAAGGGAGTTCTCAGGCTACCCAGCCTACAGAGTCACAGGTGGTTGACCCGACCCAGGTGGAGTACCTTAATTATCAGGATGAGATACACCACGATGCCACTGATGGTGGGTATGACGACCAACATATTCCGGATGATGTTCTGCTTGTATTAGACCAGGATGACATTGCAGCAGCGACAACCCCAGCGACGTTACCTGATCAGGCTCCCTTTCTTGGAGGACCAGAAGATACATCTATGTTGGCCTCTTATGCCAACCATGTTGCATTGCCGCTCTGGTATAATTCAAATAACGTAAGTGTTATTTTTAATTGTCTAAAATTATCATATGCAACACAATTAAAATGTTTTAATTTTTTTATATGTGTTTTTGTTTAGATATTATATCAACTTTTATATGTGTTTTTTGATTATCTAAGTTCTTATTAAATATTATATCAACTTTTAATTATTTTCTTTATGTTTTAAATTGGTACGCGAAATTTAATTTTAAAATGTCGTGCGTAATATAAATTGAAATTACACGTGCGTGCCAATATAAATGTTTTAATTTTTTGTGTTTTTTTAAGTTTTAAATGTGTTATGTCTTAAATTAGAAATATGTGTGCCAATTTAAATTCGTCATTTTTATTTTTAAATGTGTTATGTTTTATTTTCTTTATATAAATGTTTACATTGTTTATGTTATTTAAAATATGTTTTTTATTATTATTTCAGGTTCGTAAGGTGTGTTATGTAAAAGTCATTAATCATAGGGCTAAGATTTTGAGTCTCCGATGTCCAAACGATAATCAGGATTGGTTTTAGTGTCTGCTTAAGGATAGTGGGCTACATGATTTGGTTTACACGGGCTATGCCACTGTGCCTCATGCTTTGCTGATGACTTTATGCGAGAGGTGACCTACCGAGACCAGAAGTTTTCACATGCCCTTGGGCGAGATGACCGTTACTTTAAATGATGTCACATGTCTTTTGCATATTCTGATTGAAGGGTGAATGTTGAGACATTAAAAGAAGATGTCTCAGACTGATGGAGTGGATCAGATGGTGAGACACTTAGGTGTGACGCAGATGGTGGCAGTGAAAAAATTGCAATGAAGAGTATGGTGGTTACATTAGTTATAAGGCGTTGAGGGAGTATTATAAGGGCTACCTTGATGCTGCTACTAGATTGTCGAATCCACATAATCCAGGGGATCCACGGGAGCTGGAGAGGGTTAGGACTGCTTGTGTGAAGTGGTACCTCCTGTGCTTGGTTGGATGCTTGTTGTTTGGTGATAAAAGCAACAAACGCATCGAGTTGGTCAATCTGACGACCATGGAGGACGGCTACGCGGGGATGCGTAATTATTCTTGGGGAGGGATGACATTGGCATACCTATACCACTGTCTAGTTGAGGCCTCTTTCCCTGGAGACAGAGCTCTTGGGGGAAGCGTGACACTGCTCACTGAAAGAAATTGTCACATTTGAACCTTAACTTTATATTTTTGATTTATTTTTCGTGCGTAATAACTTATAAATGTGATTTGTTTGGTTTGTGCAGAGATGATTTTTGGCCCATTTTTCTGGCCTTTACAATGTTGATCCAAATCCCAACTATATGGAAATTATCCGGTTGCAACGAAATGGGCGTTACAGAAGGGTCATGGAGAGGAGGTGACGTATCGCTCATTGCTTGATAGTATGCAGTTTGATGACGTTATCTGGAGGCCGTACGAAGAGCACAAGGAGATCCAGGGTTTTGAGGAGATTTTCTGGTATTCAGGCTGGGTTATGTGCGGTGTTGTTAGGGTGTATCGTCACTTTCCTGAGAGAGTTAGGCGGCAGTACGGATACGTCCAGAATGTCCCTAGACATCCGACGGATGTTGTTGAGCTGCGACCGGATCAGATTGTGCTGACATTCCTTGACTTCTGTATTTACACGATTAAGGAGCCCGATTGGGGTGAGCCAGCAGGACGGGAGACATGGCAGATGGAGGATGACTGTGTATTATGGTACAGTAGGGTGTCTCACCCTCTGATTTTGCCACTTCTTTCAGGAGATCTTCTAAGGCCAGCTAATGAGGAGCAGATCATTGCACAAAAGTGTGAGCAATACGAGGCGAGAAGCTCGCTTGATACCTATGACATTGTAACTAGCGTTGTTGCCTATGCTGATGAGCAGTTGGGCCAGGAGGCGATGAGTCCATAGCAATGGTCTGCGGTCATGCACCATATTAGGGAGCAGATCGCACCGATATTGACCAGGAGGTGAGGCCGGAGGCCGAGGAGACAACATGCCGATCGGGAGCAGGTGCAGGAGTAGTGTTATATTAGTTTTAGGAGTTGTTGGTTTTAGGCATTGTTAGTTTCATTTTCAAACATTGTCACTTTGGTTCGTATTTGGTTCACATTATGTATTTTAACTGATGTTGGTACATTTATATTTCATCGTGGTAATTTGCTATCGTGATACATTTTTATTTGAATCAAATGTTGATAATTTATTATTGTTGTTGATGTAAAAATATTGGAATAGGTTGTGTTATGTGTTTAAAACACATAACAGGTCCAGAAGCTGAAGCTGAAGCCATGTCTTGACTTCAGGGCGCATCGGCAGTTAACTGTTGAGGAAAAAGGGATCCTACGGCAATTAACTGCCGTGGGGTATTACAGTCTTTTATATGTGTGTTTCGGCCTTCTTATATGTGTGAACAGCAATTTTCGGTAGTCTTTGCCTAAAAAAAGGTGTAGTCTTTCTAGTTTAATTTTTGTGGATCGTACATGTACCTGGCTGGTTATGGGCTTTCTAGATTCTCTTTGGAAGCCCAATTTTGTGTGGTTTGATGATTTTTCTTCTGCTATCTGCACCCTCTATTCTTTGAGTTTGGGTTTTGTAGTGGTTAATAATGAATCTTCTTTTTCCTAATAAAAACGATAGTGTAGTCTAAGTGACTAGTAGCTCTGTTAGAAAAAATATATATACTAGTTGCTTGAGATCTTTAATCTAATTATAAGTTCAAGGTTTGAATTTTGGTGAAGAAAATAAAGCTGAATTTGTTTGGAGATAATCTACAACTTTAAGGGATTAGTTCTAAACCAATTGGCTTTCAAGATGCTTTAGTTTCAAAATTAACGAAATAAACTTCTTTAATTTTGTCAAAAATAGTAGTAGCAATACAACTTGAATACAATTTTAAAAACGAAACTCTTTTGTTAAGCTTATTATGAGTCAAGTCATATGATTTCTCATATGTTAGTTAGCAATGGTCGTCGGGTGGGTGTATATATACACACACACAAACATTAAAGTTTATGTTAACAATCATGCATCTTTATTTTGACATAAAAATCCCCTACCACTAGGGGGCGGATCAAGGATTTTATTTTGATGTGGTTACTTAAATTATATCCACATAAACTGCAACTGACAATACTAGACTCAAACATGAAAAACATCGTAAAAGTTTGGTATTGTCTTCATCAAATCTAACATTGACCTTCTGCAAGTGCAAGTCTACAACACTAAACAAACAATCATGCTTATACTCCTCTATTATTTAGCATTTTATTTTACAACATTTTATTGCTTGATAAAAGTCTATTGTTATTAAATTTATTTCATATTTTTTGCATCTATTATTTATATATAAAGTGACATGTATTATTGTTGCTTTGTTTAATGAGCAAGTCCGTATCCGTTTTAAAAAATAAAGAGTGAATGCATCCCTTTATTTATATTAACTTGCATACCAAGAAGAATACCAACCTGCATAATTATGCGACCCAATTTGAGAAACAAGTTTTAAAAAAATATAATACCAATTAGTACAAGAACCAAGATAAAGAAGGAAAAAAAAACCTTTTTAATTTAACCCTTTTCAATTTAAATGTAGTTGATTAAAGGAAATAATAAAGTAATTCATAGTTAAGAAAATTTTTATCAATTGATTTTATAAAGAAATATGTTAATTTAATATAGTTGGAGAATTTGTTAAACAATTTAGCATTATTTACTTAGTTTATTATTGAGCCTTTATGAATAAAAGAGCTCAAACCAACTTAATATGTGTTGGGTTTTAAGTATGAGTAATTATGTCACAAATCAATTATAAATGGAGGAAATGTTGGATATACAAGAGAGGATACTCATTTACCTAATATCTTAAGATTTTGGATGGAAATGTGGCGTTTGAGTCTCTTTGTGATCCTGCAAAACACAAAGTAAGAGAATAATGCGGAAATTTTACCATATCATATACCTCTGTCATCGTGAATTTAGCTCAGTTGACAGGGACAATGCATAATATATGCAAGGTTCGGGGTTCAAACCCCAACCACCAAAAAAAAATAAAAAATCATATACCTCTAAATGTGTATCTTCACCCCTAAAAATTATCATAAATATTACCCTTTTTGCATCTAACTTTTTACATATTTATTTATTCACGCTAAAAAAACCATTTCTTATTCATGATGAGTTCACCCCCACGTCAAAGTCCAATACATATATTCATAAGCTTATGGTATGTATTTTTATTCTTTCGGAAAGCACTAAAACACAATTCTGATTGGGCTGTGACATTTTTTAAACCTTTTCCACCATAAATCTTTTTTAAACTTTTACAGTGCATATTTTCTATAAACCTTTTTTAAATCTTTATGGTATGCATTTTTATATTACCTTTTTATTTTCTTCTAAATTCTTATTTTTTATATCGTTTTTGAAAAAAGATATGGACAAGAGCCACCTATATATACGATAAAGATCAATTATACGTAGATACAACTACTTCATTTACAACTACACATAGGTTTGATGCATGACAAGTTGTAGTAACCCGAACTAGGGTGGTTGAAATTAGAAATAAAGTGTTTGTTACCATTACAAGATCAGATACAAGCAAGATGAAAGTTCAACACAAAGTGCTTCTAAAAAGTGTGGTTGTCCATTCAAAATTATATCAACACCGTTGAAAGATGGTCGTTGATAGAAAGTTGAGGTGAAATGTAGAGTTCAGAACCATGGACTACCTGATAGATTGGAAGGTCATGCATTTATATGGCGCCTAAGTGCAGATAAGCATAAACATGTAAGGATTTGACAAAGTGTCATGGTCCACCAAGATACATGCTTCTATCATTTCAAGACAGAGAGACCCATAGAATGTCACTCAGCTCACTCAAGTATATAAGAAAAATAGTATGGTGGAAAAATAAGTGAGAGACCCTAGAACAAAGATACAACATTTGTTGAAGTTAATAGAGGATGTGAATTATGTTAGTTGGATTAGAAGAAGATATGGCTCAGATGTAATGAGAGAGATATGTTGGGCACATCCAAACTCATTCAAGCTTTGTTATAGTCTATTATTCCCAACTTCAAACTGTTTCTTGCTTTCATTTACTAATACAGTGGGCATCATTGATGATGTCATATTTGTTCGACTTCGTTGTTATATTTGGCGTATTGTTTGTTGTGACAAATATTAATATAAATCTTAAAGTGACTGTGATTTTTTTTTTATTAAATATGGATTGATAAAATTACTTATTCAAAAGTTTGTACTTTCAAACTTGGTACTTGAGTTATGATGGACACCTCTTCCAACGAGGTGTCATTAATTATCATGTGGTTCATATCTAGTAGTTATGACATTTCGTGAATTTTGATCGGGCATTGATGATTGGGGCATGCATACTAACTTCCAAAAGTTTGGAAAGGAAATGCAATCAATTAGTTTAAATCAATCTTGAAGTCGTGTTTATGTGAAAGCTTAATTTTAGCATAGAGAAAAAGACAAACAAAAAGCTTAATTTAAATCCATAAAGTATCACTTCGTAACAAATTAAAAGCAAACATGTACCTTGAATTTTCATTTCGTCTAACCAGTTTCTACATCTATTTATAACCTCTGGGTAAAGAGTTCAAATCTCGTATAGAACACTTGTAAATTGACCATTAAAGTCACTTTTATTGATAAATTTTTTGATAAAATATGTTTTTAAACAAGGCCGGCCCTAGGCATAGGCCGGAGGTGCGACGGCCTAGAGCCCTTGCCGGTAGTGGGCCCTAAAAAAAATTATGATAGGGGATGTATGTAGAAATATTTGGTTTCTTGGGGGTGTGTATAACAAAGTTTACAGAACGGCCCAAACATGTTGAAAGGTTGTGCTGAAGCCTGTTAATGTTTATGGCCCTTTTGTCTCAATTTGCTATATATACCTTCTTTTATACAAAGATTTCTATATATACCCTCCCTATAAATTTTTTAATTTTTCTTAATAATGTGCCAAAAAAATTATTATGGAATAAATTTGTGATATTTTGTTGGGCCCTTTGTTTCTAATAATTTTCCTCACTAATATTAAATATATTGGTCATATTTATTATCCAAGAAATTGGGAATTTTATAACAAAACAAATTATATTTTAGTTGAAAATAAGCCTACTAGAGAAATTAATCTTAACATTGTCTTTCAAATGTTCCAAAAAATTAAATTATATCATTATACTAAATCATGTGAGACGAATTTAGGATTACATGGGCTACTCATCTTTTTTTTGATTTTTTGTTCTTTTTTTTTGGGGGGGAACGAAAAGAAGACCTTATAAAATCACAACAATCAGCTAAAAAATATTATGATGTATTATGTAAGAGGCCATTTTCTCATATTATGCCTAAGGCCTGTAAAACCTTAGGAACGACTCTGTTTTTAAACCCTACAAAATAGGGTCCTTTTAAGTATATTAAATTTTTACTGTGTTTGTAGTCCCCAAAAAATTTCATGCACTTAGTTTTAGTCCCTCCTTTTATGTAAAAAAGTATTCCTGAGTTATTTTACTCCATGCATGTTTAGATCTTTGTAAAAAAATTCTACACAAAAATCATGCACAAAATTTGACTTTTAGGTTCTAATTTTGTTTTCCCTCAAAAAAAAACGGGTTCTAATTTTTTTACTTTGTCTTGAACTTCAGATGTTTAAAAAATTCTATTTTGATTCCTGTCACCTTAAAAGATTATGAATTTTAGTAATTGAATTTTATATATTATATTAAACATTTTGGAAAAAATTCATTAAAATTTTGAAGAATTTAAGGATAATAATTAAACAAATTTAACTTTAAGGGACAAAAAGCTGTGTGCATAAAAAAATTTAGGGCCTAAAATATCAATAATAATTAAGTAAGAACTGAACTTAAAAGGTCGCCATTTTGTAGGGACCAAATAAACTATTTAACCCTATTTAAAATAATAACAACTTAAATATAAAGATTTTATACAATGTCATTCTCAACGTTTTTTAACATGCATCCATTCAATTCATATCCTATAGGTATATTTGTGGAGAAATTTTAGAAACTAACGTAACAAAGTGACATTATAATACGTGATGAGTGGATCTATGTCTATAAAAATTTACACTATGAGTGCATAACAAGTAATCCCAAATTATAAAGAAAATTCAATTTTATTTCAAAACTATATTAAGATTAAAAATTTAATCCATATTTGGAATATAATTTCTTATTTTATTTCAAATGTAAATATTTTATTTCAACTAATAAAAATTCATGTTTTCTAGTATCTTTGCGAGGTAATTGTTTTGTGTGTGTCTTTGTGATATGTATCTTCTTGGCGCAACCGTAAAGATTACTCATTTGAGTCAGATAGGACCGCATTGGGTGACACAAATCTTTTTCAAGATATTTAACATAGATACATAATTAGGGCTGAACTCAAACTGAAGACCTTTGTTAAAACTGAAAGAGATCCATTATCATCTCATCTAAGTTATTGTCATGTATATAATTGTTTACTATTTGGTTTAAGTTGTTAGTAATAAAGAAAAAGAACATAACTAATTGATTTTTAATTCATATATAGAATAAAATATAAACATTATTTTATCCTAAATAAACATATTATATAAAATGTAAGCATTGACCATATTAAAATTTCTACTAAATAAAAATATGACCTAAAACTTTAAAGTCTGATGACATTCTAGATCAAGTGAATAAAAATATATTTGTAGATGACTAGATTGATGAGAATATGTATTTACTGTTTATTAATTTTATTTTATATTTATGTGCAGTATTAATTGTAAACTTTTTAGTTGAAATAGCTTATTTTAAATTCTCTTTTTGACTGAAATTACAAACTTACTTATTTTACTTTATTACACATAATACACAATTCTCACCAACATATGTATTTACTGTTTATTAATTTTATTTTATATTAATGTGCAGTATTAATTGTAAACCTTTTAGTTGAAATAACTTATTTTAAATTCTCTTTTTGACTGAAATTACAAACTTACTTATTTTACTTTATTACACATAATACACATTTCTCACCGACGTGTGTATTTTCTTCTATCATAAAATGATTACTCTCTCCGTCCCATAATATAAGCAAAAAGAAATCATTTTCTTTATCCCAAAATATAAGCAAAAAGACAAACTTTCATCCTATTTAATCTTGTTTTTTAAAAAAATCTTTTTTTCAAGAAAAACTTTTGTTTATTCTCATAAAATTAAATGCAAATTACATTCAATTTTATTTCTCTTTCATTTTTTCCATAACCAATAACCAATGAAAATTGTTTTTACATCTTTCTATAAAACTTTTTCCAAAGAAAACACAAAAAGCTATACTCCAAATTCTTATGTTTTAGTTTTCTTAATAAGTATGATTTTTTTTTTTTTATAATTTAGGACGGTGGGAGTAATTTGAACCGTTTATAAATACATGGGTTGATTCTCAACGTTGACACCACATTTTTTTAAGGATACTTTGACACCACTTGAAATGACAAATCAAACTTCTGCAAACCTTTGAATACTTATCTTTTTGTACAAATTGGTCGTTAACCATTTTCCTATCATTTGCGTATATGTTTATGTGCATATAAAGCTACGTTATAGTATATTACCAACAAAAAAAAAACTACGTTATAGTCTATTATTACCAACTTCCAACCGTTTTTTGTTTTTGTTTATTTTCTACCTTTGCCATTTTGTCTCCTTGGATCCATTTCCATGGGAGAAAAACTCTTTAGATTTTGCATAATCGTTAAATGGCCGATACGATGAGAGTCATTGATGATGTCATATGTGTTCGTCTTTTTGTTATATTTGGTGTATTGTCAGTTATGACAAAGATTAACATAAATCTTAAATCGAATGTGATTTCTTTAATTAAACATGGGTTGATAAAATTACTTATTCAAAAGTTTGTACTCGCATACTTGGTAGTTGTGTTATGAGAGACACCTCTTCCAACCAGGTGTCGTTATCGTGCAGTAGCTCTCTAGTAGTTAAGAAATTTCGTGAATTTTGATCGGGCATCGATGATTCAGGAATCTATACCAACTTCCATAAGATTGGAGAGGAAATGCAAACAATTAGTTTAAGCGTGTGTTTGGAAACCTAATACCACTTTCCAATGCACTTTCACTATGAAAATTTTAAAGCTAATACACTAAGTTTCTGCCCTGCCGTGATTCTCAACGTGAATTTGGGTTAATTGATGTCATTCCATACATACTACTCCCTCCGGTCTCAAATATAAGAAAAGATTCTTTTCTTAGGTTCATTGAATAATTAATGTATCTACTTTACAATGTAGACCAGATACATTAACTACTCAATGAACCTAAAAAAGGAATCTTTTCTTATATTTGAGACCGGAGGGAGTATAAAGCAATCTTGAATTTGTGTTTCAGTGAAAGTTTAATCAGAGCACAAAGAAAGACATAAAAAAATTGACCAATTTGAATGGATCCACAATGCATCACTTCGTAATAAAAGGAAACATCCTCTCAAAAAAAAAAAACATTTACCTTGGATTTGCATCTTGTTTAACGAGTTTCTGCATCTATTTGTAACATCTAGGTAAAGAGTTCAAATCTCATATAGGATATTTGTAAATTGACCATTAATGTCACATTTATTAATATTTTTTTGGTTAAAATGTTTTTAGACTTTACAAAATATTTCTCAGTTGAAAAGAGATGTCTTGAGCAATCGGAGAAGCACTTTAATAAATTGTAGGGTCCTTTTATGTATATTTTGTATTTAATTTTTATTGTGTTTGTAATCCCAAAAAGTTTTATTTCTCATGTAAATATTTTATTTAAATAATAAAAATTCATGTTTTCTTGTGTCTTTCCCCGGTAATTTTTTGTGTATGTGTGTGTGATCTATATATCTTCTGAGCATAACCGTAAAGATTAATTATTTGAGCAAGATAGGACTGTATTGGGTGACAAAGATCTTCCTTGGGGTATTTAACATTGTTACAAAACCAAAGATGAACTCAAACTGAAGACCTTTTTTAAGATTGTATATCATTGTTTAATTTTTGGTTTAAGTTTTTTTATTTGTTAGTAATAAAAAAATAACATAACTAATTAATTTTTAATTGATATATAGAATATAATACAAACATTATTTTATTCAAAAAAAACATATTATATAATATTTAAGCTTTTGACCATAATAAAATTTCTACTAAATAAAAATATGACCTAAAACTTTAATGTGTTACGACACTCCTAGTATTGAAAATCAAATAAATAAAAATATACTTGTAGATGACTAGATTAATGAGAACGTGTAGTTACTCTTTACAAATTTTATAATATATTTATATGCAATATTAATTGTAAACTTTTTTTAAAAATAACTTATTTTAAATCATCTTTTTGACTGAAATTACAAACTTACTTATTATACATAATGCACAAATTTTTATCTAATTTGAGACCTCTCGCCAACACGTGTCTTTTTCTCTATCATAAAAAGATCACTTTGAACCCCCTTATTAATATACTAGGTATTTAACCCGTATGTTGCACGTATTTTATTAAAATGTGCTTAGATAATATTATTTTTTCTTACAATGTGTTTATTGTTTGAATTTATCATAAAGACTATTAAAGTTCCAAATATTAATTCTTTATTAATAAACGACCGTTATACATAAATGACACATTATACTTAAAAACGATACTTATGCATAAACAACACTTATACATAATTTGATTGATAGTAAAAGTGGGGTAGGTGCGGGTGTTGGCCGGTGGTTTGATGATAATTTAGGGAGGAAGGTAGGTAATGGTACTCAAACTTTATTTTGGTGGGATCCGTGAATTGATGGTATGATCTTGAAGAGTAATTTTAGTCGCCTTGTTTATCTTATTGATAACAAGATGACAACAGTGGCTGATATGTACTCTCTTGGGTGGTGGGAGGGTGGTAAAACTTGGAAGTGGCGGCGTCGGTGATTTGCTTGGGAGGAAAAACAAGTTAAATAATGTTGTATGATTTTATCTAATATTGTTTTGCTGTCTAACAGTCCTAATAAGTGGTTTTGGCACCTGCATGCCTCCAAAACTTACAATGTTACAAGTTGTTATAGATATATGTTATTGTCGGTCAACATTGTGGCAGCTGATCATTCAACCGCAATTTGGAATAAGTGTTGTGAATTCGTTGAAAATCACACCAATAAAATACTTGATATGTGGAGTAAGTAATAATCAAGGAACCAAAACAAAGTGTATGGGAGTTATAAACACAAGCAAAATTAAAAAACAACAAGAGAAAAGAAGAGAGAACACACAAAATTTGTTTACCCAGTTCGGTCCAAAATTGACCTAGTCTGGGGGAGAGAGCAGCCCTTTGTTCCACTATAATGATTAGTAACTTTACAAAAGAGATATCAACGGTTTACAAGAATAAGTCTCCCGCCTAATTCTACCCAAAGTCTCAATCTCTTCCCGTGACCAAGAGACTCAATCCTAATAGTGTTTTCCAAGGTGAATCAACCTCAACCCTAGTGTTTGTTGCAAAGAGCAAACTCTATACAAACCCTAATTTTCTTGTTGACTTCTAAACCTTTGTTTTCAGCCCCCTCTATCGCAAGGTTTACTCTGATACAAGGTCTATATATATAATAAAAGTATCCCTTAAAATTTGGAACAAATCTGCACTGAAAAAATATGTTTCTGTTTTTCGCTTCCAGCGCACCAACGTGGCACGTTGCGATCCCATTGTGGCACTTTTTTTCCAGTGACTTGCTTCATAGACTTCTTCAGCAAACGTGGCACGTTGCCTCCAAACGTGGCACATTTTCTCCAGAACCTGATTTTAAGTTAACTCTCACCATTCTCCACCTTGACTTCAAATCAGTGATAATGCCAATTTAACCATCAACCACCATTGTTGCTTTTTCCCTTGCTTCCCCCTAGGAATGCCTTCCGCCTTCTTGAAGATTCTTGCATCCAACTACGCTAGCAATTTTAGGTAGTTCCACAAGTCTACACCTTAACCTCTTCAGCCATCAGAATGCTTTCTACCTTCTCGAAGATCCTCGCACCCAAACTACACTAGGAATTTTAGGTAGTTCCACAAGTACACACCATACCTCTTCAGCCATCGGAATGCCTTCCGCCTTCTCGAAGATCCTTGCATTCAATCACCCTTGGACTTTTAAGGTAATCCCATAAGCCGTGCTATACATTCTTCAACCTCCGGAATGCCTTCCGTCTTCATAAGAATTCCCTTGCTCACAACTAATGCATATCACCCAAGGTCCTCCATAGTCGTACCATTCCCGATGTGTTCAACTCCACCTAAAGTTGAGTGTACTCTACCTCAACTAGCAAATACGTACATCCCACTATGTCTTCCACCTTGAAACTCCACCTCAAAGGTAGATCACAAGTATTCTCACAACCGCCTCTCCAGGCTGATCATGAGTGTTCTTACCACTACCTTTCCAGGCTGATGTTGAGTGTTTAACGTCTCTCCAGCCGACCACCGCTCTACAAGGCATCACTCCCAAGGTGAGAAACATCACCTTATTCATCCTCAAAACAACACACCACCAAAGCACTTGCATCCTCATAACCCTCAGAGACAATTAGTGCGGAGTTACCATTAATCTCCGGACAATCCTTCATGAAGTGACCCATCTTGTTACAGTTAAAGCACTTAAACTTTGACTTGTTACCAATCTTTCCCCGGTTACCTCTACCTCCACCATTCCATTTTGAAACATTTAGGCCTTCACCGTTTTCACCATCTCTCAAGTCCTTCGACTTGGTCAACTCCTTGGTTCTCAAAGCCGCTTGAACTTCTTCCAAGGTAATAATGCCTTCTTTTCCATATAGCATGGTATCTTTGAAAGTTTCAAAAGATCTCGGTAGGGCACACAACAAGAGTATAACTTTATCTTCATCCTCAAGATGCACCTCAATATTCTCTAAGTCATCAAGGATTTTTTTGAACTCCGTAAGTTGCTCCATGATGGCCTTTGACTCCATCTTGAATGAGTAGAGTTGTTGCTTTAGGAATTGCCGATGAGCCAAAGTCTTTGTCATATACAAAGACTCCGACTTTGACCACATCGATTCCGCGGTTGGTTCCTTCGCTACATCTCTCAAAACTTTATCTCCGATGCACAAGATAATGGAACTCCTGGCCTTGTCCACCATCTTGGTCTTCTCCGCTCGTGACATGGTGACTGGTAACACACTTTCACCCTTCAAATCTTTCTCACACTTTTGATGTATTAACACCGCTTCCATCTTTACCTTCCATAACCCAAAATCATTATCTCCGGTAAACTTCTCAATATCTCACTTTGAACCCATGGTACTTGATTATCGTTTGATCATTGCCCCCACGGCGGGCGCCAATTGTTATGAATTCGTTGAAAATCACACCAATAAAATACTTGATGTGTGGAGCAAGTATAATCGAGCAACCAAAACAAGGTGTATGGAAGTTATAAACACAAGCAAAATTAGAAAACAACAAGAGAAAAGAAGAGCGAACACACGAAATTTGTTTACCTAGTTCGGTCCAAAACTAACTTAGTTTGGGGAGAGAGCAGCCCTTCGTTCCACTATAATGATGAGTAGCTTTATAAAAGAGATATCAATGGGTTACATGAATAAGTCTCCCGTCTAATTCTACCCAAAGTCTCAATCTCTTCCCGTGACCAGGAGACTCAATCCTAATAGTGTTTCCCAAGGTGAATCAACCCTAACCCTAGTGTTTGTTGCTAAGAGCAAACTCTATACAAACTCTAGTTTTCTTGTTGACTTCTAAACCCTTGTTTTCAGCCCCCTCTATCTCAAGGTTTACTCTGATACAAGGTATATATTTATAGTAAAAGTATCCCTTAAAATTTGGAACAAATCTGCACTGAAAAATACGTTTCTGTTTTTCGCTTCCAGCGCACCAACGTGGCACGTTGCGATCCTATCGTGGCACGTTTTTTCCAGTGACTTGCTTCAGATACTTCTTCAGCAAACGTGGCATGTTGCTTCCAAACGTGGCACGTTTTCTCCAGAACCTGATTTTAAGTTAACTCTCACAATAAGGACGTCCCTCTAAAGGTTAATAATCTCTTTGCATGGTGCCTACTATTTGCCAACAATAGATAATTTAATTAGGAGACATGTTCTTCAACCTAATGCCCAATTATGTATGGGAGGTTATGGTTTAATGGAGGATATTGATCATCTTTTTCTCTCTTGTGAATTTTTCTGAAAAATTTGGCTTGATATCTCTAAATGGCTTGGTTTCAGTACGGTACATCCTGCACATGTTGTAGATCACTTTCATCAATTTTTGAACACTTAGGCCGGTTTTCAAAAAACATTTGCGCTACGCTTCAACTCATTTGGTTAGCAACTGTGTGGAAGAAATGCCTGGGTCTTTCATCAAAAGAAGAATTGATACAACATTTTCAAGACAAAAATAAACTTCAATCTTATTGGTGGCTGAAAGCAAATAGACTTAATTTTGATTTTAACTATCACTTGTGGTGGCTTAACCCGTTCGCTTGTTTGGAAATCACTTTGTAGTGAGGTTGGTTTGCCCTCGTCTTTTTCTTGCTTGTTTCTCTTTTTTATGTAATGTGAACATTTTTATCCTGGTTTTCAACACTACTTGTGCAGAAAATTCTAAGACCTCACTTAATATAATTCATTTTACCTTCTTAAAAAAATGTAAACTATTGTTTACTTTTTCGTTTATGATTTTTAGTTTTTAGTAAAAAAAGAACATAACTAATTAATTTTTAATTGATATATAGAATAAAATATAAACATTATTTTTTACTAATCAAACATATTACATAAAATTTAAACTTTAACCATATTAAAATTTCGACTAAATAAAAAATGAAATCATCTAAGTTCTAAAAACTAACTATATAAATTCCACCATCAATTTGGAAACAATTGCAAAGATAACTTGGTCCAAGATCATAGGAAAACTCTAGTGTAAGGTTGTGAGTAGGCTCCATGCTTCTCCTTCCACGCAACAACAAATTCATAGACAAACTAACTAATATTCTTATCCTATTAATATACAAATTTAGAAGTTTTACTTATATTTCAAATAAAGTGAAGTGCAAATTTTGAAAACGGAACAATTTCGAGATCGTTAAGTTAAATAATAGTATTTTTTTAATTGTCCACTCTTTTTTATAGGTCAAGAGAAAGGATAGGTATTAGGGAGAATCTGAAGCATTCCAACAAGATTGACATCCAATAGACCCCTTCCTCTACCGTCTTTTCAACATGTATTGTTCAATTTGAAACTAAATCTTCCTTTTGTGTTTACGAGTTTTCAGGTGAAGTTTAGGTCAATCAATCAAAACCAAATCTCACCATAAAAAAAATATATCGAAATCTTCCTTTTAATTATATGAGTTTTTAGATGAAGTTTATGTCAATCAAACAAAAAATTAAGAAAGCATGATAAAGTCAAGATATTTAGAAGTAAATTCTTTTTTGTTGATAAAGGATGGACCAGAAACCCAATTTAGAAGGAATCTTTGTTCAACGCACACCAAGTCTTTTATTTTATTTTTTTTACTCATAAGCACATCATCACCAAGTCTTTAAAAATGGAAAATCATTTAGCCACTGGATGTTTTTAACATGCTAACGAAATTATTAAAAGGCTATAGCAACATTATAACATTATTTTAATTCTTTTACTAAGATATACAATTCTTATTATTCCACGTGAAACACATGACCAACATGTTAAATGAATTGCGACAAAAAATTTGTAGTTGGGTGTTTGTTTTCCCACGTGAGTGAAAAACTATATTATTTTTTTTACATGGATTGAGACACTAATGTTAGTTACACGTTCTATACCTATTTATATCTATATCAATATTTATATATTTTATGTAAAATGAACAAACTTACTAATTTGAAACCACTTTATTTTTTCTTGACATAACTAATGTGACAAAAAAAAAACTACAAACCCAATGTTTTTTTTTTATTATTATTACTATTTTTTTAAGAGGCTAAAATGAATTATATTACTAAATCAAAGAGTTCTTTCTAGCACAAGATGTACCAAGAAAGAACAAAAGAGTCACAACATTATTTACAAGGAAAAAAAGAAAAACAACAAGGCTGGTAATAAAATAGCTAGCCTATGCCAAAAATAGTAAACAGACAAAGCCACCAACTATGATAATTCAGAGGAAGAGAGGCAAACTTTGCCTTCAACCACATGAAAGAGAGCGACTTTATCTTGTCTACCACCTGTAAAATGGAGCACTCCTTAGCATTAATGATCATGTTGTTTCTTTCTTTCCAAATCTCCCACACGGTAGCAAACCAAAGCACCTGCATTATTGATTGTCGAGCCTTGGCACCAGCAGCATCAAAAATAAATCGAGTAAAATGGTCTGTTACGGAATAAGGTGTAGCCGATGAAATACCCAGCCACCTATAAATAAATTGTCAAACTGAACCAAAAATGTTACAATGTAATAATAAATTGACTTTATTATTATTACTATTACTATTATTATTTATTTATTTTTTAAGTTATGTCAGCTGGACTTTATGGTCTGCTTATTTTGTAATTTTCTATAGAAACTTCGACCTGAGTGGGTTAATATTTTTTTCTTCGATTTAAAGAATTATTTGTGGTCAACTATGATTCCTATATTTTTCATCATTGTTCTCACTTTGAAATTTGAATATGGACTCGTATGTGTGGTACAATAATCTTTGACTGTTTCATAAGGGACTCATGCATAACGAAATATATAAAAAAAGACAAATTAAATGAAGAAGTCTTTAGTATATTGCATGTTTCTCACACCCGGTCGTGCAAGTTATTATTGGGTCAACCCACCACAAACCATATATAAATGCTACCATTATATATACCTATTCATCTTCATACTTAAATATTTCAACTTCTTCTTCATCTATATTCTTGTACAATTTAATTTGGAAGCTATATAGAGTTATATCGATACACACACACAAATTATATAGATATGGTCATGGACAAGGTGACTCAATATATACGTGTGTTCAACCACTTTGATGAAAATGGAGATGGCAAAATATCACCTTCGGAGCTGCGGCAATGTGTGGAGGCAATCGGGGTCAAGATGACGAATGAGGAGGCGGAAATGGCGGTTGAGCTTCTCGACTCGGACGGGGATGGGTTGGTTGGGTTGGATGATTTTGTGAAGTTTGTAGAGGGAGGGAAAGAGGAAGAGAAAGTGAATGACCTAAGAGAGGCTTTTAAGATGTATGAAATGGAGGGGTGTGGTTGCATCACACCAAAGAGTCTTAAGAGAATGCTTGGAAGATTGGGTGAATGTAGAAGTGTAGATGAATGCCAAGCTATGATTTCTCAATTTGACATTGATGGAGATGGGGTCCTTAGTTTTGATGAATTTAGGAGAATGATGCTTTAACATATAAATACTTCAAATTTAAGGTCATTCCTTTACTATACTTTCGAAAAACAAAATTAGAGATTAGAGAAGGATTTCATGTTTTTCCTCTCTAAATTTTGTCAATAATTTACGTTTTTTTTTAATTGGTCATGTATTATCCATGTGTCAAGTTTAACATGTAATGTGAAAAGCTCCAGTCACATGAGCAAGAGATTGACCTCGTTAAACATAGCCAATTTTAGCTTATAAATTGATTTTGAATTATTCAATTTTGCGAAAACATAATTATCTTTGTTACATTTATTGGATGATCAATATGTGTGGTAGATATAAGTTAGATGAAATACTTTTTTTTTTTGGTTAGATGAAATACATTTATCTATATACATATATAGATTTTGCAAGACCTATGGTAAAGTACAATTTAAAAATGTGTCATATTTAGAGACAATTTTTTAAGGTGTTTATATAAGTTAACACCAGATAATTCCTTCTTTACATTGGTTGTTAACCATCTATCGTGAAATAAGTAAAGTCACAATGATTTTTTTTTTTGGATGACTCTTAGAAATCGTGGTTGTACCTAATACAATCCCACAAAATCGACTTATGAGGTGGGGATTGTTTTCATCCTATTGACTTTGATACCATCTTAAAAATCGTGGTTTAACTTAACATAACCTTACAAAATTGACTTGTAAGATAAAGATTATCCTCATTTATAAACACGTTATAAGATCATCTCCAATTTAGTGTGAGACTCTTAACATTAATGTAACGAGTCAAAGATTTTTTTTATTTTAGTTCATGTTAATGTGAAAAGTACATAAAGAATGACAAGATATAATAGCACGTGTAACTAACATTAGTTTCTAAATCACGTGGGAATACAAACATCCAACTACAAAAATTAATTGCATTACTTACTCCAATCTATTACAGATTAATTTAAACATTTTTTTTTTACAAAATTAATTTAAACATGTTGTTTTTCTGTTTCACGTGGAATGGAACAATCAACATTGTCTATCTAATTAACGAAATAAAATAGTGTTATCGTTACTTTCTTTTTTAAAGGAGTTAACTGCTTACTATAGTCATTTAATAGTTGCGTTAACTTGTCAAAAACATATATTTGTCTAATGATTTTCTATGTTTAAAAGACTTTTGGGTATGTTGACCAAAGGTTGCTTCTAAATAATCTTTATAATAATGCCAGCCATTTACGAATTGAGATAATATTATAGAAATAAACACTATATATTGATCAATGTTTGATTTGATGAAGTTGATCGTATCAAAATAAATTAGTTCAAGAAATTAACATCATATACAAATAAAATAATAAAAGTCTTCTGGTTGGTGTAAAGGTAAATGAGTCGTGGTTAGCAGTGGCCTCTCTGGACTGAGATTCCCTGTTGTAAAAAAATACGATGTTTTGCCGCTGTTTTGTATCTCAGCCGTTGATTATAGATCATGCAGTTTAAATTAACTCAATTGTCAAATCACTCCAAATTATCTTAACCACACGATTTAGATCGCACGGTCATTTGTTGTTACAGCGTCCTTCTGTAACACCAGGAAATCCAGATCATGGCCTCTCTTGTGTTGAATTGTAAGGTTAGAAGATTGTCATTTGTGTATTTGGATCTTCCCATTGATGGAGATGCGCGGTGTTTGGCTTTTTTAGATTCGTTGATTAGTCGTATTAAAGCTCGTTTGTCTGGTTGAAAGAGTAGATATTTATCTCTGGGTGGTCGGTTAGTCCTCTTGAAATTTTTCCTCTCCCCGCTTCCGGTCTACTTTCTTTCATTCTTCAAAGTTCCCTCAAGTATCATTTCCTCTATTGAATATATTTTTAAATGTTTTTTTTTGGAGGTGAGAATTTTAGGAAAATTTCTTAGGTTGGAGGATAAAAGAATTTAATATTGCTTTGTTGGGGAAAATGGTGTTGGAGGATGCTAGTTGATAATGGGGGGTTATGATTTAGGCTGTTGAAGGCGAGGTATGGTTTGGAAGGTAGTCGTGTGAATGAGGGTGGCAGTTATGGGTCAGCTTGGTGGAGGGAGATGGTTAGGATATGTAATGGGGTGGGTTTAGCCGTGGGGAGCAAGTTTGATGATAATTTACGGCGGAAGGTTGGTGAGGGCCATATTTGTTTTTTTGGTTGGGCCCATGGTTGGGGGAGACCCCTTTGCAATTAAGGTTTCCGAGGTTGTTTGAGTTATCACAGAATAAATGGGAGACGGTAGCTGGTATGTTCTCTTTGGGTTGGGGGAGGGAGATGAGGCTTGGAAGTGGCGAAGAAGGTTGTGGGCGTTGGGAGGAGGAGTTGTTAGTGGAGTTTAGGGGTTTACTTCATGATATTACTTTACAAGTTAATGTTGGTGACAAGTGGTTGTGGCATTCAGATCAAGTTACAGGTTATTCTGTTTGTGGTGCGTATCAATTTTTGTGTTCGTCATATCAACAATTTAATAATTATGCTTCAGAATTACTTTGGGAAAATGAGGCCCCTGTGAAGGTTTCTTTGTTAGCTTGTCGCCTTTTTCGTAATAGGCTTCCTACGAATGATAATCTTTTTAGAAGGGGCATTATTACTTAAGATTCTCAAAATTGTGTGGGAGGGCGCAGAGAAATAGAATCCTGAAATCATCTTTTTCAAAATGTAATTTATTTAATCAAGTTTGACAACTAGTGCATAATTGGACTGGTTTCTCATCAGTTAAGTCGTTCAGTATGTTGGATCATTTTGTTCAGTTTAGTCACTTAGCAGGTAGGTCCAGATTGCATTACTCTATCATGCAGATTATTTGGTTTTCATGCATCTGGGTTATTTGGAAGGAAATGAATGACAAAAAATTTAGAAATCAAGAAGTGTGTATTTAACATCTTTTGGCCAAAATTAAGTTGTTATCTTTTTGGTGGCTGAAGGCAAAATATCCCAATATTGTTGTTGGCTACTGTAATTGATGGTTTTGATTGCTTTCTTGTTTAGGAATTGGTTAAGAGTTCCCTGAGGTTTTGTTGGTTAAAAGTATCTTCTTAACCTTTTTTTGTATCGAATCGAACTTGGTTGATTTTTTCTGGTACGCCTTGTGTTAGAAAGAACACGTTTTTGTTAACATATCTCATTTTGACTTGTTTAAAAAAAATACAAATAATATAATTATGTAAAAGTAAACAACAAGACAATTTTCCCCGTGCCTCCCCTCTGCTTTCTTCTGATGCTTTGTTCTAGGGTTTCAACATTGTACTTTCATGGTTTATATCCGTTTTCACATGTTTTCTTGTCATTTTTTCGGATGTTCCATCCGTTTTCTACTTGTGTCACGGGTGGCATTTAACATGGGAAAGGGCAAAAGTTACCCACCATGGAAAAGTTGCTTTTAACCATTAGATTAAATGAGAAGCATAGTTTTATTATAGACACCCAACACACTATTTCTCACCACTCTTCTCTCTCCTCCATCCACACTCATCCATCTCCAGCAACACCATCTAACCCACGTCCCAAATCTCCTTCTTCCCTTGTTTATTCATTGCATTAGTTATCTTTAATTAATTCACTTATTATTCCCAATTGAATCTTTTGGTCAAAAGAAATTGTGTTCAGAGATCCAAAACAAAGCACAAATTGTATTTCAATTTCAATCTCATGATTCAATCTAAACACAACAATAATAGTGTTTCAAAACATTGAAACCTAAACACAACAACAATATTCATCACATAAAACCTATTCCTCAAAATCTTTCAAACCTATCTCACTCAAAATTTCTCACATTCAATATCTTCAATTCCATAACATGGCTTACTGTCTCATACTTCATCTATTTCGATTTGGATACAGATTGAGGGGCTGAGAAATTTGGTGAATTTGAAAGGAGAAGTGTGAGATTCTAGTGATTTGGGGCTGCAATTGGTGATTTGTTATGCTGATTTACCTTCTTTTAATGTGAGATTCCAGTGAGAAGAATCAAATCAAATTAAATATATAAGATAAAATCAATAATTAGAAACAAATAATTGGTATTAGGTATGAATTTTGAAATCTGATACCTACAGATTGGGTTATGAGAAACGAGAGTTTGGAGAGAGAAGGGTGTTTTTTTCTTGAATAGAAAAATATAATATAAAATATGAAATAAGGGAGCAAGTCCCAAATAGTACAAAGATAAGAAACATAATACAAAACACAATAGAGCTAAACAAGGCCCAAGCTCGGTGTACCAGAGGTACTCCAAAAAATAAAACAAAAACACCAAACTACAACCATCCTAGAACAAAGAAAACTAAACAAAAGCAAAACACCTCCTTAACAAGCCAGACAGGGTAACAGCCCGTTTTTCGCTAGATTTATTTTGTTATTTATTTATATGTGATTAATTGCCTCTGTGTGTATTTTGGGTTAGGATTAGTGGATTTCGGTGTTAGAAGGGTATTATAGTCATTTTAGACTCAAGGGTATTTTGGTCATTTTGTGAGCAAGGGTAAATTAGTAATTTCATGGTGAGGATTATTTTTAGTGTTTCAAGTGAGAACCATTATTTTTACTAAGTTACTATTCGGTAGTGGTAATTAGTTTTGAACCGGTAATTATTCGATAACTTTTAACCGTTAGTGGATAAAAATTTTGGGAGTTAGTTTATAAGTGTTGTGAGCCCATTAAGACATTAAGAGGGTTGAGCCCAATTGTGTAGAGACTATATAAGCATTAGTCATTAAAAAAAATAGGGTTACACAATCATTTTACAAAATTTTGAGAAGAGGTAGAGAGAGAAAGAGCAAGAGAAAGGGGCAAGAGGAAGAGAAGAGGGTTGTAGAGAAAACTTGAAGAACCAAGAGGAGCTAGAAATTCTAGGAGCTTAATTGAAGCTTTTGCTAGGATTATTGCTTATCGAGGTAAGGGGGCTAGTTTTCATTCATAATCCCTTTGTATAATTTATTTTCTACTTCTACCCATAAGTACTTATTTGTATAAAATGATTATTATGATTTTAGTTGATGAAATTCGTGCTTATGTTTTGATGCAATGTTTGGGTATGTGAATTTGATGTTAATTAAGTTGTTGATGATGAATTTACATGCTCAAGTTATGTATATATGTATACTTGTCTTTTTGCTCAAAATTGGTGAAGTATAATGTTGTTGTTGATGAATTGTTGATGAATTCACTTCTGATTGTTGTTGTTGTTGTTATGAGATGTTGTTATTGATGATTGAAACCTTGAGTAATCTTAACCATAGAGCTTGAATTGAATTTGTGTTGTTCTTGAGAACATTTTATGAAAAATAGGTCAAATGGTGATTTTTGTTAAGATGATGTTTTGGTTCGAGTTTTATATGGTTTTGAGTCTCTTTTGATGTTTAGAAACGTTTAGACAAACTTTGGGATCAAATTTGGGCTTAGGGGATTAAAGATTGGGATTTTGGGGAGAAAAATGGAGTTTTCGCGAGAGCTATCTGTCATAATCCGCCATGGCGAGTGAATTTACTCGCCCGGGCGAGTTTCTCTCTGACAGCATGCCCTCTTTCGCGTTCTCGCATCTTTTTCGCACATTTATGTTTTGAATTGGCTTTTGGTGTGAACATGAAAGTTTTAGATAATTATGTTAGCTTTCCAGTGGCTTTGGTTTGACTTGAAAATGATTTTTACATTTTGACTTATGATTGAAATACTCTAAGGAGGTCTTGCTAAAAATTTTATGAAAATTCCACATAACTATTTCTAAGTCAACCCAAAAATTATGGAATGTTTCCAAACTTCAAAACTTGAGTATTAGGAGTTTAATTAAGAGGTTTAAGAGTACTTAACCTATGTTTTGTTGGGTCTAACTTGGTTTTGTTTTGAAAATGAATTGGTTTTGTATTATGAGGAAAACGATACGAACTTTGCAAAACTTTGAGATTCAAGTGAGTTGGCCTATGAAACGTTGATGTATACACTACTACACTCATATGTGATTTGTGTATATACTTGGTTGAGGTTTCCCAACTTATTTGTTTTGTTTTGTCGGATAACTTGGAAAACGGTAAAATGATACGAACTTGTCGTAACCTTGTGATTTTGATGATTTTGTCGTAGTTGGCCGGTGAAACGCACATGTATACTCTACTGCACTCATATGTGATCTAGGCGTATACTTAGTTGAGGCATTGGATCTTGTTTACTTGGTTTTGGTTCATTGTCTCAATTGTTTTTAAAGTTGTAAAATGAGAGACGAACTTTGTCGAAAATGGTCTTTAAGACCGATTGCCTTGCAAATCTTTTGTGGATTGCTTTATATGATTATATGAAGATGTATGAATGGTTTTTGGTGTCGAATATGGTGATATCATAGTATGGTGTGTTTTCTCCTTTACTTGAATCGTGAGAAATTATACGGAGTTGTTGAATGGTAATAATGTTGTTGATGTTGATTACTTGCATACATGTTAATTGATGGTAATATTGTTGGTGAATGCATATATGCTAAATCATGATGATGAATTATGTTGTTGAATTATTGTATGCAAATGATATATATTGTTGATGGTGAGTTTATACATGCTAATTTGGGTGTGATTGGCGATGAATGCATGTATATACATATAGCCGTTGAATTGTTGTGAAAATATGCATGGGTGATTTAGTCATATGTTCATGTATCATATGTCGTGTTGGATGTTATATTCATATTGTCGTTGACCGGATACTTGTATCCATATAGCCGTTGATTATAGCCGTTGATTATAGCCGTTGACTATGATGTTTTTGTTGCATCATGAGGGGACGACCTTGGAGGAGTTTGGTACCACATGCATATATGTGTCGTGTATAGGCACATATCATATTGGTATGAGTCTTAATTGTTGCATGTGAATGATGATTGTTGATGATAAGTGTGTTTGATGAATACATACTTGTGACATTTGGAATTGATTAGTTGATGAATTGTGTCATAATTGAATATGTGACTTGGTGAATTTATGCATTGGTGAAATTGGGTGAATGTCGTGATTATGTCGATTGGTGTATATGTACATTTGTGGATTGTGTTGATGATTGTGAATATTTGAACTAGGCTCTAATTGCGTGTCTTACTTGCTTGTGCTTATACACTTGGTGAATATATTTGATGATAATTATATTGGTAATAGTAATGAGGTGAGATTTGTATATGTATGTATATATGTATGATGTGGTGATTCCTTTGATAATGATAATCTCTTGCTTATACCTTTGAGATGATGAATTGTACTTGTTAAGTTAAGTATGCTAAATGAAGAATAAGGTGAGTAATCCTTTCACTGATTGATGTTGATAAATGATGAGCTTATGTCGATGACTTGATTAGAGATTAAACATGCTTGCTATGCTATGTTAGTGATGTGATAGCTTGAGGTGTATGGAATGAGGGATAATAATTATGTGACGTTAGTATTCTAGGAGGGATGGGCCTGTATATGTGTTATGCATGAAATCCTTGAATACTTATGCTTGTTTATGTTGATTATGATTGATGTGAAACTAACCCCTAGTGGTCTGTGGTGGACCGCCTACTTGTTTGTATGAATGGGTAGACGGCGTGCAGGAGTAGTTGTTGATTGCTTGGTGAGTGCTTGGATAGCGGGACCTATCTCCGTTATCCTTTTCTGTTGAGTCTTAGAGTAGGCTCTGATCTAGGATGTCTGTCTGTAGGATTATTCTAGATTGATTATTCTGGGTTTATTTATGTTGTGGAGATTTTGCCCATTTGTCGGGATTTAGAGATTTTATATGTTGATGTATATTGATCTTATGACATGTATATTTTGGAGATGTAAGAATTATATCCGCTGCGACTGTTGAGAATTTTATAAATGCATGTTGTTTGAATTTTGATGTGAAGATGTAACGTCTATTTCTTGAATATTTATATTATTCGCGTGTATTATCGCTTTAATAGAAATAGGGCGTTACAGACAGGAGCGGCTGGATCACCACAACACCCTACCTGAGCGCTGAACCCACCACCCAAACACCCTACCGGTACCAACACAGGACATGTTGCATCTCCCACTCATATAAGGAGCAGAGGCTGGTAGAATTCTTACCCATGAACCACTGCTAGGAAGAGAGCTTCACCCTATCAATAAGTAACTCGACCGTCAGAGTCCCGTCCGCAAAAATAATACCATTACGAGAGTTCTAAACAACCCACACAATAGCAAGCCAAACCAAACGTAAACCTAGAGCAACTTTCTTACCAGATCCTAACCCCTGAAAACTGAGAAAACTACCTAGAATACTCGAGTGAGGCACTAAATCCCACCCCATCCACCTAGAAATACCATACCGAACCGACAAAATAGCCTCACAAGAACAAAACAAATGGTCTGTCGATTCCTCCGCTACCCCACAAAACACACAGAGAGTATCACCCTGGTCATGGATGACCCTCCTCCTAAAGAGATTATGGCGGGTAGGCACCCTATCCTGCAGGAGCTGCCAAGAAAAGGCTGCAACCTTTGGAGCAGCTCTAGACTTCGACACTCGAGCCAGGGCGGAAACCAAAAAGGCCGAAGGGACCATCGTGCCTGCTGATTTTTTGGCAAGGAAAGAGTAGGCTGCTTTAACTGAGTAACCTCCAATGGGGTCCAGACTACAACACCACATGTCCTCCGAGTTGGGCCTCACTATGCCATCCAGTAAGAAACTCAACTCATTAGCCTGGATCAAATCCTCCTCTAACAGCTCCCTGGACCATCTGAAAACCCACACACAAGTCCCATCCTCCTAGGACCCCATCTCCCCAACTTTATCCCCCCATTGCTGGGAAGCACTAAAGATGTTAGGGTGTGTTTGATGTTGTGAGAGAGAAGAGTTTGGATGGAGGAGAGAGAAGAGTGGTGAGAGATAGTGTGTTGAGTGTCTATGATAAAACTATGTTTCTCATTTAATCTAATGGTTAAAAGCAACTTTCCCATTGTGGGAAACTTTTTCCCTTTCCCATGTTAAATGTCACTTGTGTCACGACGTCTTCCTCCTTTATCTTCTTTCTTCTCCTTCCCTATTGTGTACCAAATCACTAACCTCCAACTCTCGTCGTTACAAGTTCGTCTTAAGTTGATTGTCCTCTACTTCATCCACTCTATATAAATCTTACTCCTATGATTGGGACGTTACTTGCAGAATCAGTATGTAAGCCACTACGCCCAAATTTAGCTTTAGACGGCAATAAACTAATTGCTAGTATTTCCATTTTATTTTAGTGTTTTTGCAACTATTACATATTAGGTAGCCATTAGTTTATCCACGATGGCAAAATGACTTGCCAATAAAAATTTTAGAATAAAATCTTTTACAATTTTTTCAGACTCTATTCATAGGTCAGTTTGGATTTGTTTATTTAAACTTATCTATTGTCATAAATTTTATGAAGCTATATGACAATTTTCAAAAGCTTTATTGAATGTATTTTTATAAGTTCTCCAACATAACTTATAAAAACAATTTATATGATATACAAAAACAATTTAATGTTAATTTATCTTTGACAATAAAAATAATGGATACAAGCTTATATATAAGTACATATTGTAATAAATGTTTATCATAATAAGTGCCTGTGCCATAAGTTTCAAATTAACCGTTTTTTCAAACATGATGTAAGTCTCTCATAAAAAGTTATACCTAAATTATTCATCAATATAAGTTAGTTTTAATTTTGACTCATTACATCAATATAAGTTAGTTTTAATTTTGACTCATTACAATGGAGATGAATTTGTAAATGTATCGAAATGTCAAGGTTAATTTGAAGTATTTTTCTTTTTATTCCATAAATTAAGTCAAGTTGATTTTTTTTTTATTTTATAAATTCTCATATTAGGTTTTTAGTTAAAATTTAAGACTACGACATTTACTTTTCTGACATACAAAACTTCATAATGACACAAATACCTCCAACGGTAGTTAACTACCGCTGTATACTAAAGTTGGTGAACAGTAACAATGACTTTTCGTTCCTAATAAAGTCAAGCCATGCTATTCCCTGTGCTGCTCTACTTTCCACACCTACTAGTGGACACTGATTGCATGGCTGTTGCTTGAACACTTATTGGATTATTGCATTAAACTTATTATGTGGCAAATTTTATTTTAAAAATAAAAAAAGCTGGTGAAATGATTATGAAAGTTGCTACGTTTTTGGCATGATGTGTACATGTCTTAAAGATGTATTCCATAGATTTTATCAAGTAGGTCAAAATAAAAATCTTTCTATTGAACGATTATGTGCAGAAGATTCTTGGTGTTGGTATTTTGTGTTGGAGAAGCCATTGTTATTGTTATTGTTCTCAAAATGAATTTGATGCTCCACGGTAGTTAACTACCGTTGGAGTTTTTTTTTTTTTTTTTGTGCTGAATACTTGGAACGGTAGTTAACTACAGCCGGATAAATCCAGCGGTAGTTAACTACCGCTGAGGATAAAAACGTCAATTACATGTGTCATTATGAAGTTTTGTATGTCAAAAAAACAATTTTCTAAGACTAATTGCTTATCAAGGGCCAGTTTGTTACAAATTAAAATAAATGTGATTTTGATATAAAATAATTTAGAGATTATATTTTAGAGATTATATGAAAAATCAGAATCTATTTTGCGTTTGTTTACTGTGATAAAAATCACTTTTTTTAAACAAATAATCTAGTTTGTTTGGATACACCTATATAAAAGAAATTTTTTTGTTACAAAATTATGTTGGAACAAAATACGTTTAACAAACATTACTCTTAGAGTGGGGAAGATTGTTGGAACGAAAAAATGTTTAACATACGTTACCCTTAGAGTTTTGATGATAACAAGGTATTAAAAAATTGTCAATTGGATATGCTAATATTTGTTCAAGTGTACAAGACCATAGACAAAATTTGATATCTTTATAGGGTTTTGGAAGAACAAAAGAGAGCAAAAGAAACAACAAAAAGGAAGCTTGAAGCATCTGAAGAAAAGTGCATCTGAAGTATAAAGTGCTCCTGAAGTGATGACATCATCAGAAGCAAGTTCGTCAGAAGCACCTTATCAGAAGCAAGATCACCAGAAGCTGAAATTCATCAGAAGAAAAGACTTAAAGCTTCAAAGGTTGTTCAAATGATTTAATCACGTCTAAACCTTGCAAAAGACCAAAAGAGTGTAACAACGGCCCTTGAGATGAAATTTGAAAGCATTGGATGCTTGTTCTATCAAGAGCGTTGACAAAGGACAATTGTACGAACTGTACAACCACTTCCTCCACTACTCTGTTCGTGTCTCAACAACAAGACAAGGATAACAGCTATGCCTACAGAAATGTTCCTTCAAACTAGGAATGCATTTGAAATTGATCCTTCATAGGACAATAACCATATCATGCAAAAGATCATTGGTGATTATCAACAAGTTTCAAACGACTCTTTTTGTACTGGCAATTTTCCAACGTATCTTTCACACCTCTATATAAAGGAGTGAAGACTTACTAGTTAGATATGACTACAGACACACACAAAAGCAAGACTCATACAACAATTCAAAGTTCAAAACTCTGTTATTGTTATGCATTTAAAGTTACTTAGAATTTCTTATCAAAGTTCATATTTTAGAAATTCTATAGTTTTAAGAGTCTGTATTTGATTTGTATTGTGAACACCACTGATTGTATATCAAGTGTTCAAACTCAAACAAATTTCTTTGTAATTCTGTTTGATTAGAAGTCTCTTGCTTGTGTGCTTGAGCAATAGAAGTCTTTTGCAGTTGTGCTTGAGCAATAGAAGTCTCTTGCAGTTGTGCTTGAACATTGGAAGTCTCTTGCTTGTGTGCTTGAGCATAGGAAATCTCTTGCAGTTGTGCTTGAGTAATTTGAAGTCTCTTGCTAGTTGTAGCATTGAGCAGTTGTAATTTGATATTACATTTTAGTGAACTCTCCTTGGAAGTGCAAGGGGGACATGACTACTTCTGGTTTGTGGAAGGAACCTGTATAATTGCTTTGTGTCTTTCTTCTCTCTCTCTCTCTCTCTCTCTCTCTCTCTCTCTCTCTCTCTCTGTTTTTATCCGCTGCATTTAGATTCTGATTATCACTTCAGAAGCTGAACTCTATCTGCTTCTGATCAGTGACTTCAGTAAGAGAAAACGGAGAAAAAGAAAACACAATTCAACCCCCCTTTCTTGTGTTTTTCTCACCTTCAATTGGTATCAAAGCCTTGGTCTATTGTCTTAACACTTAACAGTGTAACATAAAAAGATCTGAGAAAAACATGTCTGCTGAAGAATCCACTTCTCGTTCCGGTACTTCTCATTCTGGTGCAGCTGTACCATATGATTATGGTTATGGTGACAAGAAAGCTGAATCTGGAAAAGTGTCAAGGTTTAATGGAGATCCTGAAGAATTTTTTTGGTGGAAAACCAACTTCTACAGTTATGTCATGGGTTTAGATGAAGAACTATGAGACATTCTGGAAGATGGTGTTGGGGACTTAGTCCTTGATGAAGAAGGAGCTGCTATTGATAGAAAGAAACACACTTCTGAACAGAAGAAACTTTACAAGAAGCATCACAAGATCAAAGGATCACTTGTCACTGCTATACCTAAAGCAGAATATATGAAGATGAGTGACAAATCTACTACAAAGGCAATGTTTGTGAAGTGTTTTAACGTGCAATATATTAAGAGAGGCAGGTAGGGATTAGTTTCTAATTGCTTCTATAATTTAGGATAAAAGTGAGGGAATTTTAAGTAATTAGTAGAACATGATTATCATGAAGTGTAACAAACCTATGCATGTCACTATGTCAAAACCACTCTTTCATCTTTATATTGTGATAGTTGAGTTGAAATAATACAATAATAGAGTTTCGGAGGTCATTCATAAAGAGTTTGTTGGGAGTTTGTGTTTTTTAATTTGTGGGTTAAAGTCTTTGATGTCATGACTTATCACTTATATTCCTACATGACTAACAATAAAGCATATATTATACTTTTGAGTCTTGACATACACAAAAATAATAATAGACGATTAGTGGCTAAAAAAGAAACATACATATGAATGGATATCTTTCAAGAACTTGTGTCATATGTCATTAAATTGTACATATTTGAAGATTTGAGAATAATATACACATTTTTAGAACTTCAAACTAATATGTCATATTTGAACACCTAACCTTGTGAAACAAGAAGTGAACCAACTATTAAAAAAGTTTATTGCGAAAATGTTCGATCCTTGATAATCTACTAAACTCTTTTGTTGATTGATTCTGCCTATGTGGTTAAACTCATACTGATGTTCCAAATTTTCAAGTTGTGTGTCATTTTGGATTTGATTCATCCTCATGTTAGCCACTTTAATTTGGGATGCAGTAAACTATTTTTTTTCCAGGAAATTTATGAAATATTGTGGGAAAGAAGATGAATATCTAACCAACATGCCTCATGCATTACATAATGACTTGACCATTATCATATGTTAGTGAATACATTGTATAGTGTATGAAACACTATTCTTGTGACTCTAGAAGTAGGACTTACCTTTAATAATACATATTGACGCTATTGATACTATGTTTGCAAATTAGGTTGTGTGAACCATTTCTGCTTTTGCAATTGAGAGGGAAACTTCTAGAAAAGGATGAAAAGCAAGACCTTTAACAACTTGTCCCAAGGGTCGATCTAATATGAATCTCTCAAAAAACTATTTTTCAAATTGTGATTTTGCATTTAAGACGATCGATGTCTGATATGGATCCGATCCAACTGTGAATTATTTCAAATTGTGATTTTGCATTTAAGACGATCGATGTCTGATCAAACGATGAACATTGAACAATGCACACAGACAGCCATGTGAGTATTGAGAAATTGGTATGGTATCCATGTAATGCAGGAGACAAATAACTTACTGTATTTGGCATATTTGACTTGTGTTTAGTCTATTTATGTGCGTAAATTAGCATACCCATGAAATTATAAATGAGTTTTTCTATAATAATTTTGCAATGGAAGTTGTACATTTTGTATTAATTTATATAAAGTTTTAATAAAAATTGTTGTTTTTAAATAAAATCATGCTAATACAATTACAACCTTAAATTAACTCAGAGTTCTACCTCTCTCCAATAAGCCGGGAGGGGTGGTTTTGGGTCAAGTTTTGACCTGAAATCACCCCTCTTCATCTTTTTCTCTCTAATTCAATATAAATAAGTGATTTTTCACATAGATCTAGGTTTTTTCTTTGTGATTTCGTCATCCAAGTGTGGCGGTGTGTTGTTCGTCATCTTGTGCGGCGTTGTTTGATTTTCCGTATTGTTGCGGTGTTCATTTGATTCATATTGAAAGATTGTTTATTCACTCAAAGAATTGAGCGTCAACGTTGCGGATCCGGAGGCATAGATATTCCGGCCACTTTAATTTTATCATATATTTTTGTAGGCATTATGTCGTTATATGCTATTAACTTGGATGTTTTGAGTTTGTTCGCAGATTCATCATTTACGTTTTTAGCGGTGTTGAATGATGCAATCTATCGATTTGAATGAATGAATATCGTTTTGTTTTTATAAAAAAAAAAATCATGCTAATTTTAGGGTGAGTTCTAGGGTGAGGGATCAATTAAGTCTCTCACTGGTGTACCACTTTATTCTGCAGATTAAATATTTTAATTACTTATTACTACACTGGATCTTTGCTCCCTGTCCTTTCTTCTCTGTGTTCACGTTCCGTTTCATGCCCTGATGAAAACCAAAATCATTAACAACTCAAACAAACAAATAAAATTAACAAACCCAAAACCGCACAATCCTTAACTTCACAGTAAATTTTAACCCGTGCTTTGATTCAATTTTGTGTAGGTTTGATACTGAAGTTTCTTAAGCTTAGGGTTTTTTGCAATTTTGAGGGGTAAAGCTACCATTTTTTATCATAATTATTTCCCAATTTAGTTACTTAGTTTGTTTACAATTTAAATACTAAATAATATCTTCATATGATTCTTTTCCCATTTCTCTCTTGCCATCGATTTTATTCACAAGGTGCTTCAATGGTGAAATTTATTGAGGGCTTTTGTGTTATTGATATCCTCTTTGGACTTATGACTGTAAATTCGCCCTACAACTCAGGGAGCAATAATGGATGTCATTGACAAGCTTTGAAAATATCTAAAACAAGGGTGTAAACTAATTATTTGAAGGGTTATTGTGTGCAAGCATTCATAAACATAACGGTGAGAGAAGAAAAGACGCAGGCGATGGAGACTGGATAGCAAGATCTACTAGTAGAGGGAGAAATAATTTGGATCCAATGTGGGGGTAAATAATTAGATCACATGGGCTTGTTTAATCTGATGGTGGAATAAAATGGTACACCGGTGAGCGACTTAATTGATCCCTCATCCTAGAATCCACCTAATTTTAGTTGCTTTAGTTATCCATTTGGATTGGTCAAGTTGTGTTGGCGAGTTTTTAACGTCAAAACTAGCTTGATAACGGAAGCGCACAACCCCAGACTATTTTTGTGACATCGAGGAGGAGACTATTTTGTATTTTTAACTATTTATTTATTGAGAAATGATATTTGTACAACTTTCTCTCTCATACTCACATTATGTTGTTATTCTCTCTTTTACTTTTTCTTTCTCTCTCTATTGTTTTTAACCAATAAAAAGAGATAACAACAAAGTTGTCTCAAAAGTTGTACGAAAATAATTGTTCAAATATCATTGCTCATATTTATTTGGGTTAAATATGTTTTTGGTCCCTATAAATATACTAATTTTTCGTTTTAGTCCCTCTAAAATTTTCCAACAACTTTTAGTCCCTAAAAAATATTCCATCTTCACTGTAGAATTCATATTTTTTTAATAAAATTTTACAGAAAAATTCATAATATTATAAGAATCTCTCCCAAAAAAATGTAGAATTTTTTAACAAAACAAGAATTTAATATGAATTTTTCTATTTTTGATGGTTAAAAAATCATATTAAATTTATGTTTTGTTAAAAAATTCTAATTTTTTTAGGAAAGATTTTTACAATATTCTACATATTTCTCTGCACAATTGCATTAAAAAAACTAAAATTAACTTAAAAATAGAAACCAAAAGTATGATTGAAAATTTTATAAAGACTAAAAGTTGAAAGAAAATTTTACAAGACTAAAACAAAGAGTTGATATATTTGTTGGGACCCAAAACATATTTAACCCTATTTATTTTTAACTATTATTGTATCGATGAGGAAGAACCGATCCAACTTCTTCGGCCACACCAAATTACTGCCCAATTTTATTTCTTCTCTCTCACAACAACAAACAAACAAACCCAGTTAAGGACTCTCTCTCTTCTCCACTCTCAAAACAAACAAACAAACCAACTTTCTCTCTCACAGTTCTCACTCACTCTAAGCCAGCCAAGGTAAGCCAATTGATTTCTCATTCCTTCTTCAATTTATTGTTTTAGGGTTTTAGAATTGGAGATTGAGAATTGGTACTGGCTTTTTTGAGTGCATCGAAATATTCTGTCTTTTGTTTCTGATTCAAGCTATGAGCAGAAATTTCATTGTATTTGAGAGCTATTGCATTAATTTAATTTACAATTTTTTTGTTTTTAGAATGTGGTAATTTTTAAAATTGAGTGTTATGATTTACAAATTGTTTCTGTAGTGATAATTCTAGAAGAAAATTCACATGTCAGACTTTAGAGATTTTCATATATCAATTCTTATTCACTGAACAGAAACATGTAATATATCTATGCAACTGTATTTTTTCTTTTATTAAATATGAATAGTGACGAGAGATTTTCAATGCATCTCAGTACTAAATTATTGAGAGAAATACTTGTGTACAAACGAAGTCGTTATAGTTTATAAATAACTGTTTATAAATAACGAAAAATAACATACAATCGTGATTATTCTTTTTAATAAAAATGTGAAATTAAAGATAATGAAATCGGTTCTCCTCTTCTTTCTCTTTACCGATTAGTCATCTCGAAAAATATTATTGTTGCACATCAAGTTATGTCCTTCCTAGCAAATTATCGTTCAATCAAACACTATTGATTCCCAGGGAGTTTGAAAGAAGGGTGGTTTGGTAGGCAGCGCATGACTTGATTGCAAAATGATTTTTATCAAAGCGACAAAGAGAAAGAAGATTAAAACCGATTTTCATTATATTAATTTTACATTTTCATTAAAAATTTAATGATTGTCATGTTATTATTCGTTTTGTAAACCATAACTTTCGTTTTGTACGCAAGTATTTCTTGTTTGCATAATTCTCATGTAATCGTCATAAACAAATGCATCTGGTGTTGATGACACCACCATAACCGGTGGCATCTCCACTTGAGTTGTCTCATATTTCATTGCCTTGTGGAGCGGCGTCGCTGCCTTTACCATTTAGGACTGACCATGAGACATACATTCCTTTATTTTCCTTTTTACCTTGTCTAATTTAGGTTTAAATAAGTTTTTTGTCGTTATACAATTTTCAAATTTTGCTTTTTAGGCCCTCTAAATTTTTTATCAAGTTTTAGTCCTGAATATTTTCCATCATAGGTAAGCTATCCTTTGAAATTTTGAATTACTGTGTGCAATATAGGGACCAAAAAAAGGGTGAAAATAGGTTTGTCCGACCTATTTTTTAATCATAAGTATATTCACACTGAATTGTCCCCCGATTTGCATGCATAGGTTTGTTACATTTCATGCTAATTATGCTAGAAACTGACTTCTACCTCCCTCTCAATTTTTCTGAAGTCTTAAAACATAGGACCTTAGCCACTCTTTGCATTGCCCTTTTTTGCAAAACAAAAGCTTTACTTCTTTGCTGCAACATTCTCCATTCTTCATCTCCGATTCTCGTAAGTTCTCTCTTCTTCAATTCTTCATTTCTCGCTAATTTCTTATTCTCTTCATCAATTTCAAGCTAATGTGCGTTTGACATTTAACTGATTTTCATTTTTTTTACCCAATTTTGTAAACCCTAGATTATTCAATTCCTTTCAACAATTCCTTACTGTAATGCTTCATTTTCAAATTCGTTGGAGCAATTGAATTTTTGTTGTGACAGTTTTTAATGGGTATGAGAAAAATTTGATTTTGGAATTTTCTTGACAAAAATTGATTTTGAATTGGTTTTGTAAAATTGATTTTACTTCAAAGTGATTTGAATCAATGAAACACTGACACAGGCACGGACATTGGACACGACATTGACGCATTGGCACCGGTAATTATTTGAGTAAATGGCATGATTAAATGTAATTACACATGTTGGTGTTGTGTTGATGTTGGACACTGACATGTGTTAGCCACCGACATGCCTTCAGCTAGAAGTGTTGGTGCTACATATGTTGAATGTAGAGTGATTTTTGTTTGGATGCATTTATGTGAAAGTGAGTTGAACAATAAATTCGAGTGTAAAAATCATGTTTATACTCAAAAGTTGCAAATCATGGGTTTAAGTGAGAAACATAGAATCAGTTATGGAGGCAAAATCAATTCTACTCGAAAGTAACTAGACATGTCAAAATCAATTTCACACCTCCAGAATCAACTCTGGTTGCTCCAAATGTGGAACCGAATGTAGGCTTAGTGTAACTTTGGGTTATGGGTCCATGAAACGAATTTTTGAACTATGTAGCACAGACACTTCTGATGGAAGGTTGTCCGGTGTCCAACACGTATCAGTGTCCTACATCAACACGACACCGACAAATGTAATTACATTTATTATGTTATTTTTTTCAAACAATTATTAGTGTCAACATGTTAGTGTGTGTGTCTGTGTCAGAATTTCATAGCTTTTTAATAATGGTCTGTATTGAGGGGTTGTCGAGTCAATAATGATGTAGTTTC